>Ga0066371_10000011_pt1 | contig 39947 bp, 40 predicted proteins | sample Knorr_S15_td_DCM_FD_71214 | JGI IMG/M metagenome (GOLD analysis project Ga0066371, IMG submission 71214) | Marine microbial communities from Southern Atlantic Ocean transect - Knorr_S15_td_DCM_ad_63m_LV_B | ecosystem: Environmental > Aquatic > Marine > Oceanic | place: Southern Atlantic ocean... | reverse complement strand
ATAGTTTTAAATTAGATATTAAAAATATTAAAAAAGATTTAATAGATAATATACATAATATTAATAAATTTATAGATGAATATGATATAATTATTAAAAATAAAGATATGATAGAATTTATAGATAATTTAAATATAGTAAATGATAATTATAAAACAGATAGTATAATAAATATATTAAATCAAATTAGTAATAATTATAATAAATTAAATCAAGATGATAATGGATTAAAAATAATATATGAAAACATATTAAAAAAATTAGAAAATGAGAATATGATAAATACAGATGAAAAATTAAAAGAAATCAAACAATCTATTAAAGAGGATTTATATAGTAATAATTTAAAATTATATAATAAAAATATAGAATTATATAATATAATAAAAAATACATTAGATAATACAGAAATAATTAAAAATATAAAATATAATAATGTTGATAAAAATACTTCAATTGAATTAAATAATAATATAAATCAAGTAAATAAATCTTTATTAATATTAATAATAGTGTATATAATTAGTATAATTTTAATTAATTATATTAGATAATAATAATAGAAGAATAATATAAATGAAAAAAAATATATATTTAATAGGAAATACAAACGAATGTCAAAAATATTTAGAAAGTATTGATAATGTTAATTTATTACCATTAAATAGTTTACCAGTTGTATATTTTCCATTTCAATATAATAAAAAAAGTAGTAATGAAGATAATATGAAATATTTTTCAAAAATTATAGAAGAAGATAATTTAATAGTAGATAATACAGGTGAAAAAAGTTATAGTTGTAATAATGATGAAAAATCTGTAAAATGTTCTAATTTAATAGAATTATTTAATTCTATATCTAATATGGAAACAGAATGGCAACCATATAATAATAATAATATTAAATTAATATTAGTAATATTAATAATAATATGGATAATAATATTATTTGTAATATTAAAAATATTACGTTATTATTTAGATACTTATTATTCTAAATTTATAATAATCCTTACCATATTGTTATTAATTATATCAATAGTTTATAGTTTATTTATAACAGCACAAAATTATTAATTTTTTTTTTATTATTACATAAAAGAGGAGTAACATTATTCAATGTGGGATATTTATATGTCTAAAACATCAGAATTAGAACCAGCAGACGCTGAAGTGAAAAAAAGTATAAATATTTTAAGTGGATTATTAGATGATGAATTTATTAAAAAACTTAGTCCAAGAAGATATATATATTATCAAAAATTTATTAATTCTTTAAATGATAAAGATGGTTTAAGAAGATTTATGTATACTTTAAAAAAAATTAAAGATAATAAAGACGCCAATGATAAAATGTATAAAAAAATAGTGAATCTAACAGATCAATTAGCAAAAATAAATGTAGATACACCAGAATATAATAATGCAAAAAAAGAAAAATTAAAATTAATAAGTGATAAAGTATTAAATATTTTGAAAAGTAAAACAAATAAATATTCAGATAATGATAAAAAAGATGAACTATTAGAAGATATAACTAAATCATTTGTAAATAATAATGAAACTGTCGGTGGTGCAAAAAATACAGATATAACATTTGATGATAGTTATGATTATTTAGATAAATATTCAAGAAAAATAGAAAATATTTTAGATAATAAAAATGAGAAAGAAGACACTAAAATATTAAAATATAAAGATATTTTAAATGAAATTGATAATACCGTTGATCCTATAAAAAGTTTAAATATAACAAGAGAAGATAAAATATTATTTATTGTTATATCATTTATAATAAGAATATTATCAATAACAATTGTAAATTGGACTATTAGTAATAATAATATAAATTCATTTGAAAATGCAATTATATTATATTCGTGTATATATTTATTATTAATGTTTATAATTGTAATGCTTGTAAATATAACTTATAAATATGGGACAAATGATATAATGTATGGAAATACTGGATTTTCATTTTTAGCAAATTCATTATATTACTTTTATTTAATTCCTGGAGGCAATTTTAAAAGAAATGGTAGATTATTTGTACATACATTATTTATTATTATATTTTCTTTAATACCAATTGTATTAAAACCAAAAGATAATAATAAAATTGATTATGACTTTAAAAAAAAAAGAGAAGTAATTAATTTAGTAAATAGATATACTTTTGTTATTTGGATTTTTACATCAATCGTAGCAATTAATTATTAGAAAAAGTTATATTGAATTTAGATAGAGTATAATAAATATTATGAATTTTCAAGAGCCTGATCCAATAAGAGAATATTTAATAAATGAAATGTTAAAAAATATAATATATATTGGTCTAGTTAGGGAAAAAGATAATATAGAAAAAAAATTAACAGGTAATATAACTTCAAAAAAAAGAGCATCATTAACAAGAGAATTAAAATTATTAACAGAGGAAATAAATATATTAAAAAGTAATAAAAATGCAAAATATAATCAAGTTATTTATAAAAGATTTTATAGTAATTTAAGCAGAATTAGAAAAATTATTCATGACAATAAAAAAAATTTTGAAGAATTAATTAATAGTTATATCGCTTTAATTGATTCTAATGATGTTAATAGAGATCCTGCATTATTAACAAAACAATTAGAATATATACGTAATAAATTGCGCTCATATATTAGTGTTATACCAACTACTGATAATATTGATAGCGAAAAACAAAACATAGAATCTTATAAACAAACTTTATTAGAATTAGAAAAAAAATTAGATTTATTGAGTTCTGATGTGTCAACTGTATCATCAGAACAATTAGATATATATGATAGTGAATTAAATCGTATAAATGAGAATATTAAATCAAATAGCGATGAAGAATTGAAATCACTTATAGGAAAATTGAAAATTAAAATTTCTCAGTTAAAAAATCCTATTAATTATGAAAGTAATATTTCAGATTCAGATAGTGAAAGTTCAAATTCTGATAGTTCAAATTCTGATAGTTCAAATATTAGTTTATCAGAATTAAAAGATTATCAAAAACAGATGTCAGATAATAATGCAAGATTGGAAAAACAATTAACAGAAAAATTACAAGAAGATAAATATAGACAAAAAGAACATAATAATGAATTAAATGAATTAAAAAAACATTATGAAGAAGATAAAGACTTAAATAATAAAGCTCATGATATTGAAATTAAAAATTTAAAAGAAAATAAAGAAGAATTAGAAAAAGAAATGCAAAAATTATTAGATAATAATGATAAATCTAAACTAGATGATGAAAAAGAGGAAGAATTAAATGCATTAAATGCTCAATTAGAACAAGTAAAATTACAATTAGAACAAGCAATTAGAAGAGGTAATGATGATGATGATGTTAAAAGAAGACATATGGATAAAAAATTAGAATTTATGGATGATAAGAATGCACCAAATTTTGGTGGTAGATTAACAAGACAAGAAAAAAAAATGTATAAAACAGTATTAAAAATGTTTGGAGGAAATGATAAAGAAAATGAAAAATTATTTAGTTTTGATAAATCATTTGATAAAGAGAAAGAAGAAGATGATAAAGAAGAAAAAGAGAAAGAAGAAAAAGAGAAAGATAAAGAAGAAAAAGAGAAAGAAGAAAAAGAGAAAGAGAAAGAAGAAAAAGAGAAAAAAGAAAAAGCAGATAAGGAAAAAAAAGAATTAAATGATGCAAAATTAAAAGATAAAAATAAGAATGAGTATCCAACTGATCTTAAACAAATAAATGAATTAAATAATTTTAGAGCAATTTTAATAACTGAATTACATAATATTATGTCAAAAGCAACAAAATATTCTAAAAATATTTATAAATGGTATATTGATGATAAAGAAAAATCATTAGTATATAAATTAAAAGAATTAAAAAAATTAACACAAAAATTGGATAATGATAAAATTAAAAAACCAAAAAGAATACCAGAATTACAAACTATATTAGATGATAGAATTAAAAATATAGAAGAAATACAAAAAATAATATCAGATAATATTATAAATAATAATGATAGTATATTTAATAGTAATGATGGTTTATTAATATCTATTAATGGTATTGAAGATTCATTTGAAGAATATAAAAAAATAATAAGAGATGATAGTCGTAAAGCATTAGAAATATTTTTTAAAAAAAATAATGCAGAAAGAGTAAATACAACACAATATATAGATAAACTATTAGAATTACTAAATAAAAAATTTAAAAATTTATTATCATCAATTTATGATGGTGTTGGTGATATTAAAAATGATTTAAATGAATATAAAGAACTTGTTGAAAATATAAAAAATGATGTTGAAAAAGAATATTCAAAATTGAGTGGATCAGACAATTCTGACAATAATATGGGAAATATGGGAATGATGAATAATTTTTATAGACAATTTGGAGGAGAAGAAGAAGAAGAAGAAGATGAAGATGAACGTATTAAAATGAGACGACAGTATGAAGAAAATCAAAAAAGAGAGAAAGAATTAAAAGAAGAAAAAGAAAAAAGGAAGAATGAGTTATTAGAAAAATATTATAATAAATTTAATGATATTAATATAAATAAATATCAAGATTCATTAAAAATATTAGATGTATTAAATAATAATGATGTATATGATGAATATAAATATCAAATATATGGTAAATTATATAGTAAATTAGTTGATACAGAAAAAATAATATCATCAGAAAAAAAAGAATCTAATCAAGAATTATCAGCAATAACAGAAAATGGAAATATAGTAACAAATGAAAATAATAAAATAGAGAATATATTTTCAGTTTTATGGAATAGATATGATAAAGGAAATAAAAATAAAAATAAAATAAAAGATGAAGTCGAAGAAGATTTTTATAATGCTGTTAAAAGTAATGATTTAAATCCTGATAAAATATTAGAATTATCATTAAATGATAAAGTAATATTTATTGTATTAATATTTGTAATACGACAAATTAGTTTATTTATAACAGAAACATTAATTAATAATAATAATATAAAATCATTATTTTCAATTATTTGTTGTTATTTAGGTATATATATTGGATTATTATTAGTAATGATTATATGGGTTAATATGGATAATTATAAAATGAGAATATTATTAAATTTTTTAAATTTTCATATAAATAGTTATGGAGTATATAATCATTTATTTATGTTAATATTATTTTCAGGAATAATATATTATTATATATATAATACTGATAAAAAGGTTCAGGAAAGAAAATATGATGAATTAAGTGAATTAGAAAAAATAGAAATCAAATATAAATTAGATATAATAACATTAATAATATTTATATTTACATCATTAGTAGATTATTTAATGTAATATTTAATAAGTAAAGAAAAATCATTTTTTAATAAAATAAATGTTGAATTATTGAAATTATCTACTGTGAAATTATTATTATCATCATATATTGTTATAATATTATATTGTTGTTCAGAATTATGAATATTTATTATTTTTTTACTAAAATTGAATCCATTATTATTTTTAATAAGAATTTCATCATTAATTTCATAATTATTATTATAATTATATATAAAATCTTTTTCACACCATAATTTATAAAAAATCAAATTATTATTTTTTATTTGTAAAACTTTATTGATTTTAATATTATTATTATTAAATTTTAATAATTTATTATTATAATCATATAATTTTATTAAAGAATTATTTAAATCAAGATCAATATTAAAAGAATCAATGGTTTTCCAAGTATTCCATTTTTTATTATTAATAATAGATCTAAAGTTATAAATAATTTCATTAGTATTATCAAAAATTTTAAGTTTGATAAAAGGAGTAATTTCATTAATATAATGTGGTAAATATAACTCTTCAGGAAAAAATTTATATTGTTTATAATCAATATTTAAAAGTTTTTTAATATTTAAATTTGAAGAAGATTTAATAATTATAGATTTATAAATATTAGTATTATTATTAATATTATTATAATTAATAGTAGTTATATTATTATCTTTAGGAATTTTATTTGAATTTTTAGGTTCATTAGATAATTCTATATTTTGAATATTATCATTATCATTATCATAATCTGGAAGATAATTTCTGGTTTCTTCTAATTCTTTAACTTTTAATTCTAAAAAATCAGTATCTAATTTATTATTATTTAATTCATCATTAACAATATTATTTACAGTATTATTATTATTTACAGTATTATTATCATTTTGATGTTTTTCAAAATTTTCTATATTAATTTTTGTTAATTTATTTTTAATTAAAGTTAAACAATAATTATTTAATGTTTTAATATCATAATTATTATTAGTATATAAATTAATTGTATTTTTCCACTCATTTTCTACTGTTTCATTAATAATTTGTTTATTAATATTAAAATTTAATTTTTCTTTACTCATTTTTGTGGATCCAAGAATGAGTTTATTTAAATTTTGTGTTTTTTTAAATTCTTCCATAACAATATTAATTTATAAAATATTTATATAAAAAAAATTATTTAATATTTACTTAGCCGCTGCCGCCGCTTGTGCTGCTAGTGCATTTTGTTTATTAATACTTAGAGGGAAATGATGTGCGATTAGTCTTTGAAGAATAAAATAAGTTACTTTTTCACTTTCTTTAACATTAAGAATAGCACGTAGTTTATCATCAGGGAAAAATTCACGTCTATTTTCCGGATTATTTAGATTTTTTTCTTTTACATACGCGTTGATATATCTAGTAATATCGGTTCTTGATCTTTCAGAACCATCGGGAATACCTACAAATTTACAAAGTTCAGTTGAAATTTTACAAGGTTTGGCGAAACCAGAAGGAGATTTTTTGGCATTATCTCGTTTTTTTTGAACTTTGGCAATAATTTTTTTTTGTTTTTCATATTCTTTAACTAAAAGTTTTAGTGTTTGTTGAATGGATTTCATTTCAATTTGAACAGATGAAATTTTATCAGTAATTTCATTAATTAGAGTATCACCTAGAGCTTTTTCTTCAACGGTATTATCGGAAGCTTTATCTACTTCATCAACTTTTTGAACTTCTTTTACAACTTGTTCTACAGGAGTGGATTGTTTTTTAGTAGTTTTTACAGGGGTTGTTTTTTTTTCAACAACAGCTGGTTTTTCAACAACAGGGGTAGTAGCAGCTTTTTTCTGAACAGTTTTTTTCATTATCTTTTTTATTATATCTTTTAATATATCAAAATCTTTATATAATTTTTTAAATAAAGCTTATCATAATATAGATAAAATATATAATTAGCAAAAAAATAATATTTTTAGAATTATATTTATAGTTCTTTTAAATTAGGTCTATATAAACTTTTTCTCATTTTATTGACATTTTTATCATTTAAATCTTTGAATTCAATAATTTTTTTAAAAGTTGTATTTTTATTTCTTATTAAATAATGTATCCATCTTAATTGATATATAATAGAAAACATACCACATTCAGTATCTTGATATTGATGTTGTTTATTATTATGTTTTATAATAAATTTTTTATTAGGATATAATAGATTACATTGCTTCTGAATATTTTTTAAAAAATCTTCAATTAATTTTGGTGTTTTTCTAGCAACACTGTCATAATAATAAGCACCATAAGATGAACTTTTATGATCCAAATTAATAAATGTAGAAGTCCAATGAGATCCGGGTTCATTATGTTTATCTAAATTAGTAATAAAACCAATATATTTTATTTTTTTAGAAATATAATCATCCTTTATATTTATATTACAAAAATTACTATATAAGCATTTCCCAGAATCATTTTTAACCGCAAAATCTATAGAAAAAGTACCTAAATATTTATACAAATATTTTTTTGTATTACTATATTGAAACATAATATGATCAATATCATAATTAGATAACCATTCTTTTGGATTCTTTAACCACTCAGAAGGTAATTCTGGTTTTAATTCAAATTTTTCAATATTTTTAATATTTGTAATAAGTAAATTACTTTTAATATCAACAGGGATTAATTTTTGAATAATACTAGGCCAAAACCAATATTTACCGGACCCTTTTGTTTTTTTCTTCAATTTATTATCTAATTTTTTAAATAATTCTAATTGAGTATTATTATCATAATACTTTATTTTTTCTTTATTGTTTTTTTTTGACTTATTGTAAGTAACTATTAATGTTTTTAATGAATCTTTTGATAAACATGTCGGTCCATTATCTTTTGCTGTTGGACTACAATATTGATTATCTATTTTCATATTCTACTATTATAAAGCTTTAAAAATCCATAAAACTAATATTATAATAGTCGGATATGCTAATCTTACTATAAATTCTTGTCTATCTGTTAATACATTTTCATTTACATATTTACTTAAATAATATGTTCCAATTCTATCAATTGATATAGCAAATAATATAACAAGTGAAAACATTACTAATTTAAATACTTCGGCTTTTTTTGTAGTAAATCTATTCCAAAAAGTATTTTCCATCATATCGGGCATTTGTTGAGTTTGTTGTTGTTGAGGTTGTATTTTTTTTACATAAGGATATTCGGGTATATTATCAGTGTTTTGAACTTGATAGGATTCTTTTTGTCTTTGTAATAAAGGTCTATCATCTAAATCCATATTCATTCTTTTTTTTTTTCGTTTCTTTTCTACTATAATATCATTATTATTAATTTCTACTTTATTATCTGGTTGTATATTGTTATCCATATTATCCATTTGATTAATTTGCATTTGATTCATGAAATTATTATTATCTACTTGTTGTTCATCTAGAAATCCATAGGCTAAATTTAAATCAGTCATTTCTCTATTTGAAGATAATTTTTTATTATTTATAATTAAGTAATAATAAATTAATATTAATTATATTAGATAATAAAATTATTTTTTTTTCTTAAAAATTATCATCATTATGATAATATTTTGTATTTTAAAAATAAAAATTTAAGTAAATTATATAAAATAAAAATTGATATTATATATTAAGATAAATATAAATCACTTAATGGGTATACAAGAAGATTTAAATTCATTTATACAAAAATTTAGTGTAACAAAAGGAAGTCCTTTTACCAATACAAGTATAGGACATCCTAAAAAATCTTTATATATTCCTGAAGAAAATTATCAAGAATTTATTAATATATATAGTTTAGCAATTACAAATGGTATTCATTTATATTTTACTGAAAAACCATTTAATCCAAGTCCATTAAGAATTGATTTAGATTTTAGATTTCCGTTAAATCAAGATGATATAGATTCTTCACAAAAATATAATAGAATTTATACAAATAAAAATATTGAAAAAATTATTGAAAGTTATAATAATATTATTACGAAATATCTTAATATAAAAGATGATTATAATGTTGCATATGTTATGGAAAAATCTAAACCAACTGTATTTAGAAATAAATTAAAAGACGGTATTCATATTGTATATCCTCATATAATATTAACACACAATGAACAACATTTTATTAGAAAAAAAATAATTGATATTGCCGAAGAAATGTTTTCAGGATTACCCGTTTCTAATAATTATGAAGACATTATTGATAAGGCTATTATTGATGTTAATGCTTGGCAAATGTATGGTAGTCGTAAACCTGATTGCGAAGCATATTTTGTAACAAAAATTTTTAAATGTGGTAAAGAACAAAATGCTAAATTATCAGCAGAAACAAATTTAAATTATATTAAATTATTTTCAATGCGTAATAGTAAAATCGATTCAGAAATTTTTAGTATTAAAAATGAAGCTATTAAAGAAATTGAAGAATATACAAAACATGTATTGCCATCAATTGATATTAAACAAAAAACTAAATTACATAATAATATTTTTGCAAAATCATTAAATATTAATAAAAATTATAGTACTGATGATGAATTAATATTAGCTAGAAGACTTGTTATCGAATGTTTAGCCTATAAACGTGCTGAAAATTATGAAGATTGGATTAATTTAGGTTGGGTTTTAAGAAATATTGATTATAGATTATTAGATACATGGATTGAATTTTCTAAAATTGGTACTGCATATGTTGAAGGCGAATGTCAAACATTATGGAATAAAATGCGTAAAGATAATATGGGTATGGGAACATTAAGATGGTGGGCGAAACTTGATAATCAAAATAAATATGATAAAATTATGGATGAATCATTATTTCCATGGATTGATAAATGTATTAGAAGCGATGGAGCCCATTTTGATGTTGCAAAAGTAGTTCAAACATTAAAAAAAGATGATATTAGAGCAATTAGTAAAGTAGCATGGTATTATTATGATAGAGATAAACATAGATGGAGATCTACTTCAGAAGGATTATTACTTCGTATTACATTAAGTACTGATATTTGTAATAAATTTATAGAAAGAACACAATATTGGCAAAATTTACATTATGGTTTGGATGATGATGATCAAAAAACAGCAAATACAGAAAAAGCAAAAAAATCTTTGAAAATCGCAGGTCAATTAAAAAATGCAGGATTTAAAGATAGTGTTATGAAAGAATGTAAAAGTTTATTTATTGATGAAAAATTTGAAGAATTATTAGATAGTCGATCTCATTTAATTGGTTTTGCTAATGGCGTTTATGATTTAAAAATGCATATATTTAGAGATGGTATGCCAGATGATTATATATCTCATTCTACTAAAATTAATTACATACCATACAATCCCGATGCACCTGAAATAGATGAAATTAATGATTTCTTTTCTAAAATATTTACAAATGAATCTGTTAAAAATTATGTTTTAGATATTATTACTTGTATTATTGATGGTAGTATATCCCAAGAAAGATTTTATGTATTTACTGGAAATGGTAGTAATGGTAAAAGTCGTTTATTAGATTTTTTACAAAAAACAATTGGTGATTATTATTGTATTTTACCCATCGCATTATTAACTCAAAAAAGGGCCGCTTCTAATAGTGCACAAGGTGAATTAGAAAGAACTAAAGGAAGAAGATTTGCTGTTATGCAAGAACCAAGTGAACAAGATAAAATTAATATTGGTTTTATGAAAGAATTGTCTGGTAATGATAGAATTTTATGCAGAGGTTTATACAAAGAACCTTACGAATTTAAACCACAATTTAAAATGATTCTAACATGTAATGAATTACCTGAAGTACCAAGTGATGATGGTGGTACATGGAGACGTATTAGAGTTATTGAATTTTTATCTAAATTCTGTGAAAATCCATCAAAACCAAATGAATTTCCAATGGACTTAGAATTATCAGATAAATTTGAAAGATGGGCTGAACATTTTATGAGTATGTTAATTGAAAGACATAAGAATATTAATCCAAATAATATTCATGAACCAATGGAAGTAAGAATTGCAACTGAAAGTTATAAAAATAATAATGATATTATCGGTCAATATAAAACAGATAGACTTGTTATTGATAAATCAGATACTACTAAAAGACTTGGTCTTAATTCTATTTATAATGATTTCAGATTATGGTGTTATAGTAACATGCCTAAAAATAAAAAACAACCTGATAGAAATCAGTTAAGAGCATATTTCGAAAAAATTATTGGTCCGTATCCTATTGATAATAAAGGTTGGAAAGGTGTTTCTATTAAATCAGATGATGATGAAAATGAAAATGAAAATTAAAATTTATTTAAAAATAAATTATTTTTTAATTAGTAATATGAAAATAATTACTTCTGTTATAAATGCTAATTATATTGAATTACAATATTTAAGTTTAAAAAAATTTTTAAAAAATGATTTTGAATATATTATATTTAATGATGCTAAAAATTTTAATGATTCAACTAATAATAATGATTTGAGTATAAAAAAAAAAATTATTGATAAATGTAACGAATTAAATATTAAATGTATAAATCATAATAATGATTTTCATATTAATATGAAAAGTGCTTCTTTTAGACATGCTACAGTACTTAATATAATGTTAGAATATCAAAAAAATAATCCAGACGATTACTTATATATTGATAATGATATTTTTTTAATAGATTATTTAGATATTAACAAATATAAAAAATATGATGCCGCTATTGTATTGCAAAATAGAAATATCAATAATATTGATATAAATTATATTTGGCCTGGATTATGTTTTTTTAATAAAAATATATCTAATATTAATTTACTAAATTGGAACTTAGCTAATGGTTGTGATACTGGTGGTATGACATTTAAATGGTTATTAAAACTTAATAATTTTAATTCTTTTCCAACAACTATATCTTTAAGAACAGCAAAAAATAATGAATTATATAATACCGATAAAATATATTTTATTAATCATTTATGGGCTTCTACATGGGAAATAAATGAATTACCAGATAATCTTAATCATAATAAAGAATTTGTTGAATTATTAATATCAGATATTAGAAATAAAAATAATAAAATTTCATGTGAATTATATGATAGTGTTTTTTTACATTATAGAGGTGGTAGTAATTGGGATTCAAATGTTGATATAGAATTTCCAAACAAATTAATTGATATTTTTAATTTAAAAATAACTAATATTAAATAATTATGACTTATTATACACAAAAAGAAAGATTACATATTGTTCTTGATATAATCAATAATTTAAAAAATTATAAAACTAGTAATGATACAACTATTAACTTATATAATGAAGAATTATGTTCATTTATTAAAGAATTTAAATCTATTACAAATAATTATATTAAACAAGATGATAATAAAGCAATAAAAGAATTTAAAGGAAAAATGTTTTTTGAAGAAATTAATAAAGAAATTGAATATATATTTCCAGCTAAAAAAAATAAAAATCCATTATTTGTAATTCGTTTTTAATTTTTTTAAAATTTATATTATATATAAAAAAAATGATTTAAATTAATAATAGAGATATTACTAATATGGATAATTCTCCTGTTAACGAAAAATCTTGTGATATTAATCATTCATTAGATACAATTGTTGAAATTTTACAGAAACAAGTTCTTAATTTAAAAAAAAAATTAGAAGATGAAAGAGAAGAACATCGTTCTATTTATGCTAAAGTAAAAGAAGAAAATGAATATTTAAGAGAACAGTTAAATATTAAATCATAAATATAAAAATATATAAAATTTTATTTTTTTATTTATTTACATAATGAATAATAAAATAGATAATATAATATTAGAATCAAATGATTTAATTAAATCAATGGAAGATAATTTAATTAAATTATTATGTGAAATTAATGATCATATAACTGAATTAAAAAATGAAAATACTATTTTACATAATGATAATAAAAAATTATATGATGAAAATATAAATCTTAACAATCGTTTAAAATTATATCAATCAAGTAATTTCCCTATTAATAGACCTTGTGGTACTTATTTAGTTAATATGATATTAAATGATAATAATTCAAATTCATATGATATTAGTAGATCAGAACAATATGAAATATAATATTATTTAAAGATAAATTATATATTATAATATTATTTAATAATGAAAAAATTTTTTATCATAATATTTACATATCTATTTCAATTTACACTACAAAATAATATTACAAATAATAGTATTATAAATAATACTATTCCATTATATTTAACTAGAAGAAGTAAATTCTGTCATTTAAAATGTGATTGTTTTTTTTCACATACTGTTAAAAATGATAATATATGTGTGCCTTATTGGATAAAACCATGTGGTTTAAATTAATTTTTACTTTAATATATTATTATTATAGGAGAAATATATGTTAATTATTAAAGAAATAATAATTAATTCAAACTGCCCTTTATGTATTAATAGATATAATGAATATACAAAATTTATGAAAAAATTTAATAAAATATATAAAAATAATACAATTTCTAAATTATTAATTTTATTAAATTCGAAAAAATATATATCATTTTATATAGATTATTTAAAATGTTTTAAAAGATTTTATCCAAAAGAATATAAAAAATTTTTAAAAATTAATAAAATATTATATAATAATATCAATAAAAAAAATCCATTATTTAACTTTTATATTAAATTGTGTAAATTAATTAATATAATCAGATAAACAAATTATTTCCATAAATTTTGTTTTTTTATAATATGAAATTAAATGTATTATTATTGCAAATAACCATATAAATAAAAATATTTTTTTATTTACAATTATATTATACAATAATAATATTGAATATATTAATATTGTTGATAATTTTTTTTTTTGATTTTCATATCTATAACAGTTAACTAGTTGTAATATATGTTGTATATATGCCACAAAAAATATAAAACCATTTACATATTCAAAATAAATTATACAATAAATTATCAAACAGATTAAAATAATTAATTCAAATATTTCAAATAGTATGCTTTGATTTAAGTTTAAAATTGCAGGTTTATCATTATTATTTATAATTTTAATATTAAATTTATGATTTATTATTATTAAAATTAATATTATTAAAAATAATATATCTATATTTTTTAGTTTTTTCATTATTTTTAATAATTATTAATATAATTATTAGTCTTCTTCGGAATCTGTTTGTAATCCTTTATCGCGTCTTTCTTTTCTTTTTTTTTCAAGTTTTTTCTTTTCTCTAGCTGTTAAAACTTTTTCTTTTTTTATTTTTATTTCATTACCTAATGAATCTAATACTGTATCATTAATTTGTGAATTATTGTTATTTATTTTTTCATCATTTATCAATTCTCCTTCACGTGTTAAATAACCATTATTTACTATCCATTTTTCACTACATATATTATCTGTAAAATCTTTGTTATGTGATATTAATACAACTCCACCCTCATATTTTTTTATTGCACTCGCCAAAGCACCTAAAGAATCTCTATCTAAATAATTTGTAGGTTCATCCATTACTAAAATATGTGGATTATTCCACATACATGCAGCTAAAACTACTTTAACTTTTTGACCTCCGGATAAACCACGAATACGTGAATGTGTTGCAAATTCTGCTTCTATACCTATTTCATTTAATTGCTTCTCAATAAATTTAGTTGTCAAAGACCTTGTTGCTAAACCAGAACGCAATGCTTCTTGTTGATCTAATCTTTGTACTAATTTCAAATAACCTCCTTCTTCTAATTTTTCTCTTGATATCCAAGTATTTTTATCTGATTCTTTATTTAACCATTTGACTTCATATTCATATGATCTTTTTGTTTTTCTTCTAGAACATAAATACTCTATAATTCCTTTTTCTATAGTACCATCCTCATTTTTAAATACTTTTTCTTTATTTAAATCTTCTTTATTATTATCATCTTCGATTTTTTCTCTATCTTCGCCAGAAGAATATCTCCATTGAATATATTCATTTGGTGTTTTATCTAAATGTTTCTCTAAATGATGAAAAGCATGTTGTGCTATATATGCTATTCTCATATTTTGATGTCTCCATACATTACCAGATGTTGGTTTTATTTCTCCACAAAATATTTTAATTATTGTTGATTTACCAGCACCATTTGGTCCAATAACTGCAACACGTGAATTAAGACATGCTTGTAAAGAAATATTAAATACAGTTGGTTCATCTTTTGTTGGATATTTATAAGTACATTTTTCCATTTTTATAATTGCTTTACCCTTAGATTTAATACCATCTAACATACCTGGTGTTGGAAATATAAATGATAAATTATCATCTGATAATTCATAATAAGTTTTTGCTCTTGGAACTCTTTTAACAAATGATTCTAAATTACCTTTATAATTTTTTAATTTTCTATTATCTTCATAATGTATAATATGTGTTGTTACGCGATCTAAAAATCCAGAATCATGAGATATTATTAAAGATGTTTTTCTTTCTTGTGATATTAAAAAATTCTCCAACCATTCTACATTTTTTACATCCAAATGATTTGTTGGTTCATCTAATAATAGTATATCAGGATCTTGTAATATTGCACTACATAATGCTAATTTCATTTTCCATCCACCAGATAAATTAGATATAGATGAATTAATATATGCAATAGAAGCCTTATTTTCAGAAAATCCAAATTCTAGTAATTTATTATATATAATTTCATTAGAAATATTATTATTAAATAATTTAACATAATCTGTTAAATTATAATCAGTATAACTACCTTGAATATCATGTTCCACATATACTGTTTTTAATTCATCTGGTGGTGGAAAATTGTCAACTTGACCGTTTGCAATAGCTTTTAATAATGTTGATTTACCACAACCATTATGACCACATATTCCATATCGTTTTCCTCTTTTTAAATGCAATCTTGTATTATTTAATAATATCTTAGCACCATAACCTAATGAAAATTCACAATTACATAAATCTTCCCCTTCATCGTTTTCATCTTCTTGAATTTCTTTAGGAATACAACTTTTATAACATTCACTATATATATTTTCACATATTGATTTATCATTACAATTAGGAGCGAGATAATAGATAATTATATTTATCCATTCTTGTTTATCAAATAACATCCCTTTTATCATTGATGCTAAAATAGATGATAAATAATTTATATTCAAATTATACACAACATCATCATTTAATATAATATATTTTGAAATAATATTTTTTATTTCATTTACTGACATTATTTTAGTTGCATTATAATTATTTACACATTCTTCTATGTTATTCAAAGTTTTTAAACATTTTTTTGCTATTTGACGTGCCTCTGGATCAGACATTTCTTCTGATAATCTTATTATTAATGGTTTCAATTCTGGTAAAAATGTTGCAGCATCATGTGGATAATCAATTAATTTACACATATTATCAGCAATTACACATACTCGTCTTTTACTTTCTATTTTCTTTTCTTGACAACCTCGTAGCAATATTGGAACAATAATTGATAATGTTGGATTATCTACAGATTGAACGAATACAGTTGATGATAATTTATGTAATGTCTCACTTACTTTTTCTGGATTTTCTATTGTATCTACTATAATAGGTATTAAATTCTTAATATCATTGTTTTGACAAGTATTCATTACACTTAATGCGGTCTTTTTTGATATTTCTTTAACTTCTTTCTTTGTATCCCACATTGAATTTGTTATTACAGGCATTACATCATATAATTTTTTAGAAAATGGTATAATTGATTTATCTGAATATAAACCTAATAATTCTAATGACAATATTTTTATTTGCCAATTAGTATTCGCAATTCCTTCAAATAAATATTTCTGTATCATATCTGTAGCATTAATATTCGCTATATTTATTAGTTCTTTTCCAGTTATATGTGCTTGTATTTTAATATTAATAGATGTTTTATCGCCAGCAAATAATAAAACTTTTGGTAAATAACTTATTAAATAACTCTCATATATTTTTCTTTGTTTACATAATTCTTCTATTACAATTAATCCAAATTCTATTGTATTTATGTCATTTAAAAATTTATTTATTATATCAGATTTAATTAAATCATTTAAATCTGTATCTATTATATCATTTATAATTAAATAATATTCATCAGAATTTTTATGAATATCTTTTAAATTATTTAATTTTAATATATTATTAGTAAATGTATAATTAGTAAATAACTCTACATTATCAAATGATGTATTTTTTGGCAAAACAATAGACATATTCTATTCTATAATGAATAGATATATTCTTTTTTATATATTTTTAAATTTTTGTTATATTATGTAGTAAATATATTATTAATTTATAACGTTTATTAAATAAAATTATCTTATTACTTAACTCTAAATATTCTGCATTTAATAATTCTAAACAATTTTCTAGATATGATATACGATCAATAAATGATAAATTTTTAAATATGTCTTTAACATTATTCATTTATAATTAATTAATATATTTATTATATGTACATATGAATTGTATTTCAATTATTTATAATTTTTTTATTAATTTTTTTAATTATAAAAAATATTACAATATAGATAATTTTATTGATTTATCTGATAGCAGTGATGATTGTTTTGATGATTTATCCGATTAATTTTTTTTATATACTATAATTATAATATTTTTTTTATATAATAGAGATGAATATTAGAATACCTCCTGCATACAAAAATGTTTATATTTATCCAGATGGAAAAAATAAAAAAATTTTAGCATATGGGTTTGATAATAAAAATAGAAAACAAGTTATTTATAATCCCGAATATGTTAAGTTACAACATCAAAAAAAATATAAAAAAATTTTAAAATTAAATAAAATATTTAAAATTATTATTGATGATATTAATAAAACTATTAATGAAAGTGATAAATTAGATATTAAAAATTATGAAATTTCTATTATAATTTATTTAATTATCTATTGTGGTTTTAGAATCGGTAATGAAAAATATAAATGTGAAAATAATTCATATGGTATTACTACATTACAATACAATCATTTAAAATTTAATAAAAAAAATTTAATAATCGATTTTATTGGTAAAAAAGGTGTTAGAAATTTATCCGAATGTTGTAATGAAAAGATCATAAATTATTTAAAAAAAAAGAAAAAAATTAATAATATTGATGATAAAATATTTAAATATACTTCTAGTGATGTAAATAATTTTTTAAAAGAATATAATCAAAAAATTACTTCTAAAGATTTAAGAACCTGGAATGCAAATAATTTATTACTTAAATATATTAAATTACCTGAAATTAAAAATTCAAAAAATCCTGTTAAAAAAGCCATTGAAAAAGTTGCTGAAAAATTACATAATACATATCATATTTGTTTAAAAAGTTATATTAATCCTATATTAATTGAAAAATTAAAAAATAAAAATTAACTATCTATCGGTGCTAGTATCTTTTCCTGAAATTAAAAATTCCATATGGTGTATTCTTATTCTGTGTTGCCTGCCACCTTTTCTGTTGCTGATTTCGTAGTTGTTGCTGTCTTGTTCGCTCCCATACCCTTGTCGTCCATGGATTGTTATCTGGAGTATTTTTCTCTCTTTTAGCTTTTTGTACCGCTTTTATTCGATTATAATCTTGATATTTTTCTATCCCTCTATTTTTAAAATTAACTGCTGCTGCACGCGCGGCCTCCGCCCGCTGCCCAAAAGTAATTTTTTTAGTATTAAAAAATCCCCCCACTTTTTTTTGTTTTCTTTTTAAATATTTTTTATATTTAACAACATTTACCATACGACCCTTGTGTTTTAAATATAATTTTTTAGAACCTTTTTTCTTATACACTCTTCGTTTTTTGCCATTTATAAGTTTTTTTTTATAAAATATATATTGCATTAAATGTATATATTTCTATTATATATAAATAATTAAAATATATTTAAATATATATTATATATCATTAATAAATAGAATAAATAGAATAAATAGAATAAACAATAATAATGCTAACAAATCAAATTTATTATACATTTATGAATTTAACTAGTATATATTTATTTGATAGAACACTTACTGAAATTTTTACAGATAAAGCGAGATGGTATCAAATACATTTTATAATTAATTTTATAATTGTAATTAATATATTACCTGATGTATTATATATAATATTTGATCCTAAAAATAATTATCAATTGATAGATAAAAATGATACTAGTAATTATTTAAGTAATTATCATATATGTTTACATATTTATCATATAATTGCTTTTAAAAATTTAAATTTCTGGGATTACTTTCATCATATTATTTTCGCATTTTTAGGGATAATTCCTGGTATGATTTTTGTAAATTCAAATCAATTATATTTTCATAAAATAGCATGTGGCGGATTACCAGGTATGATAGAATATGGTTCTTTAGTTTTATATAAACATGATATAATTACAAAATATAGACAAAAAAGATTGAATACTATTTTATATTTATTCTTTAGATTACCATTATGTATATTAGGTGCTGTTTATAATATGTTAGCATATTATAATAGTTATATAGAGGATCCATTATGGATAACAATATATGTAAATATTATGCTATATTTTAATGGTACATTATTTGCTTATTTAACAGGTCATAGTTTTTATAAATTAAAATATTTATCAAAAACGTATTAATCTGTAATAAGTTGCACCAAAATCTATATTTTTATTATTTTTTTGTTCTTCTTCTTGAATAGTTTTTAATTTTTTACTTTTCTTTTGACTCTTTTGAGTATATCTTTGTAATTTAATACTTGGACGCGCCATCATTTTTTTACCAACATTAAAACTATATTTACGCATTGTAGGATTTTCTAAATGATGTTTATATGTTTTTTCATATTGTTTTAATTTATTTCTCTCTCGTTCTCTCTGTTCAAAAGCTTTATCAATATAATCATCTATAATATCTAGATTTAAATCTTTACCACCTCCTCCTTTTTTAGAATTTTTTTTTTTAATAATTTTAATAAAATTTACAAGATTCATCATACGACCTTTATGTTTTAAATATTCTTTTTTAGAATTTTTTTTTTGATAAATATTTCTTTTCTTACCATTTATAATTTTTTTATAAATAAAAATGTATTTATCCATTTAATAATTAAAAAGATAAAAAAAAAAGTACATTTCATTAAAAATTTTTAAATTTTAAAAATCTTTTATAAAAATTTATAAAAATTAAGAAATGTACTTTTTTTATTATTAGATAAAGAAATTCAAAATATAACTAAATTAATTTTAAACCTTCATCTGATATATAATTTGAAACCATATCAATTGTAATATCTGTTATATCTTTAATTTCTTTTCCATAAGTTTGAGGTTTTTTTGGAAATAATTTAACTTTATGAGGCCAATGTGAAGTCATTCTTAATTCGTTAAATATTTTTTTTCTTTTTTCTAATTCTTTTTTACTAGCAAAACTTCTTGGTGTCATACAAATATAAACTACACATCTATAATTATAATTATCGGGTGATGTTTTTTCAACAGGATTACCATAATGAACTGTTCTACTATCCCAAAATACACCATACCCCTTAGGACATTTAATTTTTTTTTCTAAACAATTATTATTAATATAAAAGTCATATTGTTCTTTATTTTCTAATTTAAACCAATCTTTTTTATCAGTAATTTCAAATTCTTCTCTAAATTGTTTATGAAAATTATTACTATTCTCTAATATAACTAAAGTTGCATCGCCTTCATTAGTATCATAAGCATTTATCCAACTTTGAATGCATTCAAAATTATTTCTAGTATAACTTTGATCTACATGAAACCATGAATTTTGAATTCTAATAGGTTTATCTAATATATAAATACTTGCACCATCAAAACTAACAATTAAATCATCAGTATTCCAAATTTCAGAAAATACTTCTTTTACTTTTGGATTTTGACGAACTTTCCAAACTAATTCAGAATGTCCAACTTTCCAATGTTGAAGTAACATTTTATGATTGGGATGTAATTCTAGTATTTGTTTGTAAGTTTTTTTATCATTTCTATCTATTGGAATTTCAAAATCTTTTGTTAAATATTCTAATAAATTCCACTTATCATTTATCATTTCATTACATTCATTTTCATTTAAAATAGGAGATATTGCAACTCCATATTTTTCAATTGTTGTTTTAATATTTTCTTTATTACATAAATATTTTTCAAATTCATATAATGTTGACATATATTAATTAAAAAATAGTATAAAAATCATTTTTTTATTTATTAATATATATTAGAGGAAATATGCAAGGGTATATATTTTATCAAAAAAAAAATATATATGGAAGTAATGTTAAAATATATAGAAAAAAAAATTCTAAAAAAGAATATATAAAATATAAAAATGAAATGATTTCGATTAAAGTTTATAAAAAATTAAAAAGAAAAAATAATTATAAAAAAAAATCAAAAGGTGGTGATGACAAAAAATTGGTGAATAAAGCAACTGAAATTAAAAAACAGATAGAAATATGTTGTGCTAACTCCGCTAATGATGCGTTTAAACTTAATCTTTGTTTAAGTAAATACAATATTAGTCGCATTCCAAATGACCTACGAAATTTGTGCAATGCAAATAAAAACTATGAAACTAATCGTATCATATCGAATCGCAGTGATGAAATTGGTAAAAGATTGAGATTCGAAAATAAGTTGAAAAGTGTAGAGCACCGCACGAAGCCTAGTTTGTATAGTGATAAGGAACTCCTACGACGACTTCGTGGACTCTCGTAGGATAGGATTTTGTAAAAAAAAGAAAAAAAATAATTATATTAAAAAATTATTTTCTCAGTCGCAATTTAAATTAATAGGAAATCCTCTAGCATTTTTAATAATAATTAAATTATCAAAATTATTAATAATTAAATTATTTTCAGTATTATTAATATTATTATTCATGGTATTATTTAATAATAAATAATATATATATAATTTTTATATAATAAAAAAATTGATATAAATATTTTATTTAACTACTATTAAAGGACGTTTATAATGGATATAGATACTATTGTTAAAAATCTTAAAGATATGTTAAAAGAAAGAGGTGATAATATAGATGAATTTGAAGAACATGAAATGGAAATAGAAAGAGATGAATTTTATAATGATGGAAAAATATTAGAATTTCATACATCTTATACAACAATTATATTTGCAATGACAAAAAAATCAAGAAAAAATATATTAGATGAATTAAAAATAGAACAAGATGATATTAAAAAATTCATGCTTAAATATAATAATAAAAAAAATGTAATATTAATATTTAATAATGATATAATATCAGCACCAATTCAACAACAAATAAATAAATATGACAAAATATTTCAAAAAAATAATGGTATATTACAATATTTTTATGCGAAGCAATTATTATTTAATCCAACCCAACATGTATATGTTCCAAAACATACAAAAGTTGAATCACAAGATGAAATAAATGAAATATTAAAAAAATATATGATTACTTCAAAATTAAAATTACCATATATATTACATAATGATATAATTGCAAAATGGTTAGGATTAATACAAGGTGATATAGTGAAAATAGAAAGATATAATAATAATAGTGGATTATATTATTACTATAGATGTTGTATTTAAATTATATTTTATAATATATAAGTAATAGAACATGCCTATAATTAATAATGAAAGAATAAAAAAAGGAAATAATATAGTAGATTTAGGTAATTTAGAATTAGAAATAGAATGTGATAATCATTCTGATATTAATAAAAATATAATTATAAAGAATTACTCTAAAAATAATAAAGAAAAATTATTAAATATGATATTTACTTATAATGAAAAAAACAAAGAAATATCTGAATATAAATTCGAAATTAAAAACTCTGATAAAGAAAAAAAATATTTTAGAGCAAATGCTTTAATAGTTGCAGGAGGCGGGGGCGGAGGATATAATGTTGGTGGGGGAGGAGGGGGCGGAGGTGTAATATATTATGATAGTTTTTTATTTGCAACAAATACGAAATATAATATATTTGTGGGAAGGGGTGGCGAAGGGGGTACAGAAGAATATGAAGCAGGTGAATCTGGATATAATAGCGGGATAAGTTCAATATTAGCAATAGGAGGAGGTGGTGGAGCATCACATATATATAATAAACCGCAATTATTAGCTAAACATGAAAAGAATAAAATTAAATATGGTGGTCAAAATGCGAAAGGATTAAATGGTGGTAGCGGAGGAGGTAGTTGTTGTTTACAATATGAAAATGAAAAAGAAGGGTATTCAAAAGGATTATCAAAAGAATTAGATAAAACATATGATTATTATAGTTTTGGATTTAATGGTGGCATATCATATAATATTCCAAATGCAAATAATACAGATATATTATTATTAAGAGGTGGTGGTGGCGGTGGTGCAAAAGAAGATGGAGAAAATAATTATTCAATTATAAATAATAAATATGGGAAAGGGGGTGATGGTATATCAATTGAGGATATAGATATAAATATGGGAAATGAATATAAGTTTTGTCCTATGATAAATATTGATAATATAAAATGTATTGATTATGAATTTGATAAAATAAATAAAAGACGCACAAAAGAAGTTAGTAAATCTAAAATATATTTTGGAGCAGGTGGAGGTGGTGGGTCATTTAATATATTGGCGGGTGAAGGAGGTATAGGAGGAGGAGGAGGAGGTGGATATTATGAAAATTTTTTAAAATTACCAGATAAAAATTTAAAAGGTATTGGTGGAATAAATGTATTTAATAGTGAAAATTCTGGAAAAATGTCATCAGATGAATTAAATGAAAACAATATGTATAAACAAACACAGGGCGGTTATGGTACAAAACATACCGGTTCTGGAGGTGGTGGAGGAGGATTAGGATCATATGGTGGCAATGGAGGATCGGGTGTAGTTATAATATTAATAGAAACAGAAGAAGAAGAAACAGAAAAAGAAATAAAAGTTGATGATAAAAATTTAAATAAATTAATAACAAATTTTGAAAAAAATAAGGAATTATTAGGAACAAATTTATCTAAATTTTATCATTATAATATCAAAGATAATAAAAATTTTTATAGTTATATTGATAAGTTATATGAAAATGTTATAATAAAATCTGATTTTGCTATACCATTTAATTATGATAGAAAAATATATGATAGTAAATTTCATGAATATATTAAAATTATTTCAGATTTAAAAATTGAATATGAACCTATTTTATTTTATTTGAAAAAAGATAATACTAATATATATATTGATAATAATAATTTATTTAATTACCAACGTCTTATTATAATGATAGTAGATATATTAGAAGATTTAATGATATTTAAACGAGAATATAAAAATTATTATAAATTGTTTAAAAATATTAATATTATAGAAATAAAATATATTGAAAGAGAAAGAATAAATGAATATAATATAGATATTAATATAAATATAGAAAATAAGAAAAATGAAAATTTAAAATTAGAAATTTTGATTAATAATAAAGAAATACAGTTAAATGAAATGATAAAATTAAAAATACCAAATTATTCAGAATTAACTACAATTCAAAAAGAAAATAAATTAAATAATATTAAAGATAAAAATATAAAAAGATTGGAACAAGAAATATTAGAATTAAAAAATCTAAAAAATAAAAATATAAAAGATATTGAAATAAATGCTAAAGAAGATTTATATTATACATATTATGAAAATGAAAATAAATTAATATTATATATTTCTGATAATAATAATTATAATGTTAGAGATTATACTACAACAGATTATGAAAAAATAATAACAAAAGGATTATTAGGAGCAGATCAAAATAATAAAGAAGATAAATTTATATTTGAAAATATACAAGATATATATAATTATAATAATATAGATGAATATATAGAAAATAATGATTTGGAAGATGCAAATAAATTAAGTGATTTTATTAAAATATATTTATATACATTTTTAAATGTAAAAGAATATAATTTTAATAGGAATTTGATTACATTATATCAATATTATAATCAAATATTAATATTACAAACATTTTATAGAGAATCTGAAAAAATATTAATATCTCGAAATATTTTTAAAAACAATGAAAAAGAATTTCTAGAATCTGAAAAAGAAATTTTTAATATATGTGGAGGTAATGATAAATCTAATAATCAATTAAGAAAATATAAAAATGGTTTATATGATTTATTAACAAATATAGATAGAACAGTCGTAAATATTAAATCATTAAATGGTTATAATTTTATTAATAAATATATTAATTATTTTGAAATTAATTATGGTGTAGTAATATCAAATAGTTGCCCATATATTACAATAAAATTTTCATTATATGATAGTGAAAGAATTAAAAAATATTTTAGAGAAAGTATAAGTGATAAAAAATTGTTAGATTATACAATAGAAGAAAAATATTATAATAATTTAATTGAAAGTTTTATAGTTGAAATTGATAATAAAAGATTTAATATTACTAAATTTAATTTTATAGATGAAAATATAATATCAATAACAATAGAAGATAGATTATATAATATTTGTAAAAATGAATATATTAAAAAACTTAGTAGAGAATGTATTTTAAATGAAGTAGATTTAAAAAATCAAAGTTTATATGATAGAGATAAGAATAAAGTTTGTAATATTAAAATTTTACCAAAAGATTCTACATTTATAAAAGATATATATCAAACTGATGTTGATAAGATTGAAGATTATAATAATAAAATTGATAAATATAAAAAAGACTTAGATAAAATCGATATAAATTATAATAAATTTAAAAATAAATATGATTCAATTATGATTAAAAATAATATATATTATTTTAGTATTGGTATATTAACATTATCTATAATATTTATTTATTTATTTAACATTACAAATAATACTAAATCAATAACCTTATTTATTATATTATCTGTTATTATATTATTAATTATAATTAATTATTTAACAAGAATACATTATGAAGATTTAATAGAAAGTTTCATAGATAAAGATAATATTGATAATACAATTAATGATTTTACGTATTATAAAATAGGTAATTCAAAAGTTGTAAAAAATAATAAAATAAATCAACATTGGGAAATTAAAATATTATTACATAAATTAGACAAAGAAAATTTAAAATTTTTTTCAAAAAAATATAATGATATTGAATTACTTAAAAATAAATTAATTAATAATTTAGTTATATGGAATTCAAAATCAGAATATAATGAAATATTAAAAATTACTAATTTAGAAATATCAACTGAAGATGAAAATTTTAATAAAATTACACATATTACATTTTTATCAAATAATAATATTTTAGAAAATACTGAATTAGATAGTATTACAATATTAAAAAAAGAAGATGATATATTTAGAAGTTTATTAAATAATCATGAAGAATATAAAACTTGGAAAGATATTTCTAACTGTTCTTTATATTTTCAGGATCAAAATGATAAAATTATAAATGAAAATATAAAAAAATACAAAATATTACATTTATATACAATTAGAAATGATTTATTAAGATATATTAATAATAAATATTTAGAAATTAATAAAATAATAGATAGCATAGAATTAGAAAAAGCAAATAAATTATATAATAAAGTAGATAATGTGTTAAAAAATGAAAAAAAAACATATAATAATTATGAAAAAGAATATATATATAAAAAAAAATATAATTTAAATTTAAATAATACATATAAACATCGTATATTATTTCATGCAAATTTTTTAAATATGTCGTTAATATTTTATATGATTATAATTTTAATTTTATTATTATTAAATATTTTTCCTGATAAATTATTTATAATTTTAATTTTAGGTTTTATTATGCTTACATTTAATTTATTAATTTATTCAACAAAAATATTACATCCTACTAGAAAAAATGCAAATCAAAAATATTGGAGTAAACCTGATGAATAATTTTTACTATATATAAAATAATAATAAAATTATATAAAATATTATTATATTATATTAAGAAAGTATTATTTTTTTATGCGCACACAACAATCTAGATCTGTTAAAGAAATAAATGATAATAAAAAAAAAAAAATAAATAATGGCAATGGAAATAGTGACGATGATATATATAACGGAGACAATATATATAATGATGATAGTGATAACAAAGATAATGATGATAATGATGAAGATGATGATAAAGATTATATGACAGAAAGTGAAGAAAGTGAAGAAAGTGAAGAAAGTGAAGAAAGTGAAGAAAGCGAAAATTCATCAGCAGATAATATAATAAATGAAGAATATAGTGTAGAAAATGCTAATAATAATGATGTTTGTAATGTAGATTATGAAGAAGATGAAGAAGATGAAGAAGATGAAATAGATGAAATAGATGATAATTTAATTAAACAAAACATTATATTAATTTTAAAAAATAATAATAATAAAAGAAATAGGTATATAGATGATAATGAAGATAGAGAACATAAAACTTCAAAGAAAAAAAAATATTCAGAAATATTATCAAAATATAGTAATGAAGAGAAAAAATATTTTAATAATTTATGTGACGAAGAAAAAGAACGTATATATTTAAAAGAATTAGAGTTGATTCAATATAATGAAGCAATATCAATGCCAAATAGATTTAAATTTTTAGAATATGATATAATAGAAAGTGTAAAAACAACTTTGTTATATCATGTAGAACAACTTAATTCAATGTGTAGTTCATCAAGTGAATATTTTAAATTAAACAATTGGATAAGTACATTGTCTAAAATACCAATAGGCAAATATAGAAAAATAGATATATCATCTGATGATGATGTATGTAAATATCTCAAAAATATTAAATATAATATTGATAATAATATATTTGGTCATAATGAAACAAAAGAACAAATTATTAGAATTTTAGCACAATGGATTAGTAATCCTGAAAAAACAGGATATGTAATTGGTATTAAAGGTCCACCTGGTGTTGGTAAAACAAAATTAGTTAAAGAATGTATTTGTAAAGCTATGAATTTTCCATTAGCATTTATATCATTGGGTGGAATAGATGATGCATCATATTTATCCGGTTTTAATTATACATATGAAGGTTCAAGATATGGAAAAATATTAGAATGTTTAATAAAAGCAGGTGTAATGAATCCAGTATTTTTATTTGATGAATTAGATAAAGTATCAGCAACATCAAGAGGAGATGAAATAATTAATACATTAATACATATGACAGATCCTATTCAAAATGAAAAATATACAGATAAATATTTTCAAGAAATAGATTTGGATTTATCTAAATCCATTATTATATTTACATATAATAATGAAGATTATATTAATCCAATTTTAAAAGATAGAATGATAACAATTAATGTAAATGGTTATACAGCAAAAGAAAAGTTAACAATAGCAAAAGAATATTTAATAGATGAAATATTGCCAAAATTTAATATGAAAAAGGGGGACATTATATTTGAAGATAATTTATTAGAATATATAATATCTACATCATCGTCTCAAGAACAAGGTGTGCGTAGTTTAAAAAGATGTATTAATAATATTATATCATGGATAAATATGATGAGATATATTAAAACAGATAATATAGAAATAAAATTACCATATAAAGTATCAATAGGTTATTATGATAAATATTGTAAAAAAAATATAAATAATAATGGTGATACAAAATTACATAGCATGTATTTATAAATTATTTAAATAATTAAATTATTATACATATAACAATATAATGGAAAAAAAAATATTATTGATATTAGCTTGTACTTTTGAAGGTGGTATTGGATTAAAAAATAAAATACCATGGTATATTAAATCAGATTTGATAAAATTTAGAAATATTACATCAAAAACGGATGATGATTTAAAAGAAAATGCAGTTATAATGGGTAGTAAAACATATGATTCATTACCATGTAAAAAATTAAAAAATCGTGTTAATATTGTCTTAACAAAAAATAATAGTGATAAATATTTAAATAATGATAATATAATAACATTTAATAATATAGATAATGCATTAAATTATTGTAATATTAATAAATTAATAGAAAATATATATATAATAGGTGGTGCAGATATATATAATATATTTTTAGAAAAATATAAAATAGATTATATTTATTTGAGTTTATTAAAAGAAAAATATTTATGCAGTTCTTACATATTAATAAATAAAATTTTTGATAATTTTTATTTTATAAAAGACAATGAATATAATGATGAAAATGATAAATATATATCATATATATGTAAAAATAAAAATTATAATAATATATAACATAACAGCGTTTCAATATAAATAGGTTCTCTTCCTTTATTTGTACTAATCAATTTATGTTGTAAATCAGTTCCATAATTAATAATATCTATTTTTTTTTTTAAATTAGGTATTTTTAAAATATCTAATATAATATCTTTTAAGGTTATATTATATTGAAAACAATTATAAGAAAAATTTCTTATACTTTCTAAATTATATTTTTTTTTATTAAAATTTTTAATAAAATCATAAAGTGGTGGAAAATTAAATGTACAAAATTCTTTTGTTATTATATGTGGTTCTTTAGATTCTATATCAGCAATAAATAAAGCAAATATTAAATTTCTACTCTGATTTTCAATAATAAATTTATTTAATGGTTTATCAAAATATTTTTTAAAAATATTTTGAATTTCTAAATTTTTAAATAATCTAATTCTAAATGCTGTAAAACGACTTATTATTGGATCTTCTATACCTGATATAGAATATGTAGTACAAATAAAATATGCGTTATCTGAATAACTTTCTAATAATATTTTAAAAATTGAAAAATATTCTCTTAATATATCAATATGTTTTATAATTATTAAATGTTTGTTTGTTGATATGGTTTTATTTTTTAAAATATGTATAATAAATTTTGTTAAAAAAGAAAAATCCTTTGGTATTGAAGGATTCATTAAATCTATTTCAAAAAAATATTGATTTTCTAAATATGTTACTGATTTTTCCCATATTACTTCAGTCTTGATTAAATTATTTAATCTAAATTTTTCTTTTAATATTTCATCAATAAAAAAATCTAATGGAAATCCATATACACTATATAGTAATATATTATTATCATAATTTTTAATAAATTTAAATATTCTTAAATATTCTTCAATATCATATATTATATCTTTAAAATTTTTCTTTACTAAATTATAATATGATATATCATTCATATAATAATAATTAAATTATTATACATTTATAAATAATATTTAATGAAATTCATATATAATTTTAATAATTTAATATAATATTTAAAGAATATATTAAGTATATTATTATATTGATCTAATAATATGAATAATCCATATTTAATTTTAGGAATTTCTAAAGATTCTTCTATTCATGAAATCAAAAAAGCTTATAAAAAAATAGCATTAGAAAATCATCCTGATAAACATTATAATAAAACTGATGATGAAAAAAAAATATATTCTAATAAATTTAATGAAGCAACTGAAGCATATAATTATTTAATCAATAACAAAAATAATTTATTTGAAAATGATTATTTATTTGAAGAAGATGATATTAAAAGTTGGAAAGATTTATGGTATGATATGATAAATAATAAAGATGAAACAAAAGATTTTATTAAAAATTTAGCAAAAATATTTATTGATAAAGATATAATTGGAAAAAAAAATAAAAATGTATATAAATTTACTAAATTACCTATTACACATAATATTACATTATATATTACATATAATGAAATTTATAATAATATTAAAAAAAAATTAAGATTAATATTAAAAGATATTAATGAACCTATATTTATTGATATTTTATGTGCTAATTCATATCCTAATATTACTAAAATATATATTGATGATGATGATATAGAACATAATATTATTATTAATTTAAAATTTACAAATGAAGAAAATATTACACATATTACGTATGATAATTCTAATAAAATAGATTTAATTTATAGTATTAAATTAAATTTAACACATTATTTATATGGTTATCAGAATAAAATAAAATATATCGATAATAATTTATTTGATATATATATTCCACCTTTTAATAAAGAATTTTATGAAATTCAAGGAAAAGGTATAAATAATGGTAATTTAATATTTAAAATAATATATACAAATGTTGATATTAATAAATTTAAGAATTTATCATTAGATAATAAAAATGAATTAAATAGATTATTGGAATTAATTTATTAATTTATAATTAAAATTTAGTTTATCAGATAAAAATATATTAGATGGTATTAATATTATAATTAAAATTATAAATACTATTCCTATTATATTATCAATATAATTATATTTTTGTTTGCTAAAATTTTCTTTGTATTTATATTTTCCGTATATTACTATTATAATTGTTATTATTAATAATATTAATAATAAGATATTTAATATATTCTCTTTTTTCATTATCGTATATATTCTTTATTAATATATTATAAATATTATATTTTTATTCTTTTGTAAATTTAATATACACCATTTATTCTATGATAGTATATTGCACTTATGTCTATTATTAAAAATACTATTAATATTATTACATTTTTTTTGTTTTCATACTAAATAAAAATAATATTTAATTTTTTTATAATATCCATTTTTGATATACTATATGCAGCCAATGTATTATATTTCTCCATATTTAAATTTAATTTTTTAACTTTATTATATCTTTTAAAAATTTTTATAAAATAATGTGTATTTTTATTTCTTTTTTTTAAATCATCATAATAAATATATCCACTTTTTGAACCAACACGTCTAATTGCTATATCAGGATTATCCGATTTTGATACAAATTTATAATTTTTATTTGGAAAAATTTTTTTTATATATTTTTTCCTATCATATTTTCTCTTCTTCCATATTTGAAATACACATCTTATTTCTGGAAATCCAAAACTATCATTTGGTAAATTATATGATTTTATTAAATGAAAATTTAATGGAATTGATTTTTGTAAAAAATATTTATTAAAACTTCTTGGTAATATAAATGAAAATGAGTCACAAAATTCAGCACATTTTTTTATAAATTTAATAGCAAGTGACGATTTTTTACCAAATGGCGGATTGCCTATAGCATGTATATTAGTGTATTTTTTCTTTATTTTATTATAATTATATGTTAAAAAATTCTTTTTAATTATTTTTTTATTTTCCGGACAAATATCTAACAATAAATTTTTATGATTTTTTATACATTGTATAAATGCTCCATTACCTGCACTTGGTTCAATTATTAGATCATCTTTATTTATTTTAATATATTTTTTAAATATTTTACAACAAATATTTATTATTTTTTTATTAGTATAATATTTATCATATTTTTTCATAATTATCTGTTATAACTTTTTATAATAAAATTTTTAAAAAAATAATTAAAAAATTATTTTCTTCCCCATCCCCATTTCCCACCAAAAGAACTAGTGAACTGCTTTCTACATCTTGCATTACGGTATGATGTACATGATGAAACAAGTATTTCATTTTGATTACAACTTTTACATGGAACACACGCTGTCATTCCATAACTTTTATATGTATTTGGTCTACATGGCACACATCTATTTAGAACTGAATTCCATTCCTTTCCAGTATAACAAGTTCGTTGTGTGAATTTTGGTTTGTAGAAATAATAACTAAAAGGATTTATTGATTTTGGTTTAGGAGGAGGAGGAGAAGGATAGGGTTTAGGAGAGGGTTTAGGAGAGGGTTTAGGAGAGGGTTTAGGAGAGGGCTTAGGAGAGGGCTTAGGAGAGGGTTTAGGAGAGGGTTTAGGAGAGGGTTTAATGACATTTACCGGCTTAGTTACATTTTCTACTGGGTTAGTAGACAATTCTTGCTCTTCATATCTGTCTGGTGGAAGAGGAAAATATGGATAATCAACAGCTTTTTTGGCATAATAATCTTCTAATTGATTTTTATTTGCTAAGTCATTTAATTTATCAGGTGTCATATCACGAATATCATATAAATGATTAATTACAAATGATTCAAGTGTATTTTTATTAGATTTTGAAATCAAATAAAATATTATTAATAATATTAGTATTATTAATAATATTAATATTAGATCTAAATTATTCATTATTATTTTTAATACCTATCTATTAAATTAATATATATAAAAATAAAATTAAAATAATAAATTAAATGAAATTAATTTTAATTAATAGTATTCATCATAAAAATTTAAATGCATTAAAAAATTACAAAAATATTGAAATTATATTAATAAATAATATAAATGAAATAAATAATTTTAATTTAAATGAGATTGATTGTATATTTTCACCAAGTACACCATTAAATATTCATGCTCTAAATAGATTTACTAATATTAAATTTATATTTGGACCACATTTTTCAGTTTTTCCAGATATGAAAGTACACTTTATTAAAAATAATAATGTGGTGTATATACAACCGAGTGAATGGTGTAAAAATGTTTGGAAAAGTTTTTATTTATGTAATAATTTAAATTTAGAAATACTTCCTTTTGGTGTAGATACAGATAAATTTAAAAATGAAAAAGAATTAAAAAATAGAGATAAAGTATTTATTTATAATAAACATAGAGATCCAAATGAATTAGAATATTTAGAAAAATTTTTAAAATATAAAAATATTAATTACAAGATATTTTCCTATAATAAAAAATATGAAGAAGAAGAATATTTATCATTTTTAAAAGATGCTAAATATGGTATTTGGTTAGGATGTCATGAAAGTCAAGGTTTTGCATTACAAGAAGCATTATCATGTAATGTACCACTGTTTGTATGGAATGTTAAAACAATGGATCAAGAATATAATTCACAATACGAAAAATTTTTTGCTACAAGTATACCATATTGGAATGAATCATGTGGAGAATATTTTTATGAAAAAGAAAAATTAGAAGAAACTTTTAATACATTTATAGATAAATTATATAGTTATAATCCAAGAAAATATATATTAGAAAATTTAACATATGAAATCTGTGAAAATAAATTAATAGAATTAATTAATAATATAAATAACTAATTATTTTGTACTGTACTTTTTATCATATTATTATTACTACCATTGATAAAAAAATTATTTAAAGACCAATAATGTTTAATATCTGTATTAGTTTCTAAATATTTTATAATATAATAATCTAAAGGTAAATTATAATTATTATTATCGTTCATATAATTTAAAAAATTTTTTATCGCATCGTATTTCCATATTATACAATCAGTACATCTTGTATGTAATTTTCTAATTAATCTATATTTTGAATTTATATCAGTAATATCTTCGATAAATGATAAATTATTATGAAAGTTATTAAATAAATTAATAGATGGATTTTTAAATATATCATTATTATGTTCGCCAATATGTATAAAATCCCATCCTTTTATATTAGATATTACTGATATAAAATCATTCAATTTATTTATATCTTTATTTAATTTAATATCACTTTCAAATATTATAAATAAACCTTCTTTATAATTTTTAATAATATCTTCTAATATTGATTTATAATTAATAATTAATGATAATTCTGATTTTTTTATTTCTCTACTTAAAAATTTATTACCATTAAACGGTGATGTATAATATTTATTAAATAATTCTAATGATAAAGTATTTTTATATGTAGGACAAATATATTTAATATTATTTTCACTTAAATTTAATTTATTTTTTAATATTAATTCTAAAGAATTATAATTTATTGGTTCATGAATTTCATCTGTTATTGAATATATTTTGGATATTTTATTATAATAATTTTTATTATCAATTTTTAATAAATTTTTAATATCTATTGCTATATCATTAATATTTCTAGATTCTTTTTCATTATTTAATATATCTAATGGATAATAAGGTTTATTAACAATATCTAACCATAAATTATCATTATTTATAATATTTTTAATTTTATCAATCAATATATCAATTTCTATATCTAATTTATCATTATCTTCTTCTAATAATGCTAATATACGTTCTTTGTTAAAATAATCGTATATATATTTTGAACCCCAATATATTGGAATTATTTTTGAATTTAATCCTAAAATTATTTTTTCGGTTATATATGTTTCATATCTATTATTTTCCATTGTAATAATAAATTTATATTCACTTATTTTATCTTTAAATTCATTACTATTATAATCGGCTTTTAATATATTACAATTATTTTTATATTTTCCTAAATAATCTATATTAAAATGTTTTTCAATTTTATCCAAAATATAATTTCTTTTAATACCATTTGGATTACTTATTACAACACATATATTTTTTTTTGGTATATTATATAATTTATTATAATCAAATTTAATATCATTTGAAAACATATACGAAATATATAATGGAAGATTTATAATATTATTATTATTTCTTTCTCCAAATAATACACAATCATATTTTTTACTATCCGATATACATTTATATTCACCATTAAACAAATATGTATGTTTCCATTTTTTTATATCTACTAATGTTTTTGTATTTATTAACATATCAAATTCACATAATATATCACTATCTTCAATATTACCCAATATAATTTCATCTGTATCATAAATTTTTTTGAATAAATCAATAAAAAATTTAACTGTTGTTCCTGGATTTTTAGAATCTAAAAATCCAGAATAAAATCCATTAAAATAAATTTTCATTATTGTAAAACTAATAAGTATATTTTTTATACATTTTTAATATATATTATTATTAATAATGAATCATAATAACAAAGAAATAGAATATAATAAAAATATTTTAAAAAAATTTTTATATGGTATTATATTTGGTATTATATATATATATTCCTTTTTTGGATTCAAAATTATTGAAAAATCAAATATTAATTATCATTTAAATTTTATAATACATTGGCATCATTGGTTAATTTCATTAATTTTAATAATTATTATGTATTTATATTTTGAAATTAATAAATATACCTATATTTTATATGGATTTTTATATACATTATTAATTCACGGATTAATGTATAAAGATAGATTTGATTTTAAAATATATTAATATATTTATATTATATAGAATAACATGAATTATAAAAATTTAATTTTATTTACCATATTTTTAGTATTCTTATTATGCATTTTATATTTTAGTTATAAATATTTTACTAAAAATAATTTAAAAGAAGTAGAAATAACTAATAATATAATACATAATGATATTAATAATGATATTACTAATGATATTACTAATGATATAGTTTTAGAAAGTTTTAAAAATAAAAAGAAGAAAAAAAAATCAAAGAAAAAAAAATAATTCTTTTTAAATATTTATATTATTTTTTCTACATTTTGTTAATAATTCAAAATAATCTTTACATAATGTCAAATCATTATTATCATTAATACATTTCGTATATAATTCTATCTCATTATTACATTTTTCTGAATTATTTATTTCTATTTTTTTTGGACCAATCAATGAATCTATTGCTCTTCCTGCTAATTGTGATCCTGTTCCTAGTGCCGCACCTTGTATTATTGAACCAAATATAGAATTTACTATTCCATTATTTTGTGATGTAGATTCTAATGATTCTGTTTTTTTATTGGATAATTTATTATCATTATCTTTTGAATTATTTAATGGTTTTGTCTTATTAATATATTTGTTTAATTTATTATTTTTCATATCTATAGTATAAAATATATAATAATACATATTATTATATAAAAATAATTTATTATAATAATAAATGATATTTAATAATAAATTAAAAATAGCATTAGTAACTGGTGGTACAAAAGGTGTTGGTAAAGAGTTAGCAAAAATGTTTAAAAAAAATAATTATAATGTCATTATTACCGGACGCAATGAATCTAATGCTATTAATGTTGCTGATGAATTAAATAGTAATGATAGATATTCAAAAGGTATTGTTAAGGGATATAAATTAGATTTCACTGATATAATTAATAGTAAAAAAATATTAAATAAGCTAGATAATAAAGATATTAAACCTACTTTTTTAATTAATAACGCCGGAACATTAAATACTAAAAATATAGATAATATTACATTGAAAAATTTTGATAATTTATTAAAAGTAAATACTATTGGACCTATGTTATTATCTAAATATTGTATTGATATTATTAGATATAATACCGATCATTATACTGGTATTTTATTTAATACACCCCCATATAGTATTGATGATAAAACAAGTTATCTTTTACCTTATATGCAATCTAAATTGGCGCAAACTACTTTAATGAAATCATTATCTAAATTATCTATAAATAATAATGCATTAGTTTGTGGATTTTGGACTAAATATCCATTATTAACAGATGCAATTATTGAAAGAAAAATAGGTAAAGAAAATAATTGTATGCATCCAAGTATTTTAGCTAAAACATTAGAAGAACTATTATTTAATACAAATAATCCTACTCATTTTAATTCTAAAGTAATTATTGATGAAGATTTTTTAAAAGAAAGAAATATTTCAACAAATAATTTTAAGATGGGACAAAATATTAAAAAATTAGACACACTATTTTTTGATCATTTGAAGAATACAAATAATATAAAATATAAAAAAGATTTATTGAATTTAAAATAATATTATTTAATAGATAATCAAAATTAATGAATTTATTAAATATATCTTTTGGTATAATTATATTATTAATTATTATATCAATTATACATTTTGTTATTAATAATAAATATAATGTTGAAAAAAATATTGAAAAATTTTCAAAATATAAAAACAAATCACATCACCATTTTATAACACATTCACATGATTATAATGATGTTTCGCATAATCATACTTTTGCAACAAAAACTACTACTGATACTGATACTGATACTGATAATAAAAAATGTAGTAGAATTTATAACTATTGTGTAAATCCGAGAGATTATTATAGAGTAAATGATATCTCTCAATGTAAAAAAGATAACGATGATAAAAATAAAAGATTCCCAGATAGATACAATAATCAGTATTTTACTTATTCTATTAGTGGCAGATATCCTTTAGGATTTATAAACAGAGGTATAGATAAAACACCAATATATAATAGAACTTATTGTGGTATATGTAAAAAAGGACCACGAAAAAGAAATTTTAATATTAAAACCAATTTGAAAGATAGATTATTATCATATAATTGTGATCAAAAAGATAATGCACCATTACCAATTAAAAAACTTACTTGTCCTGAAGGATCTATATCTGAAAATAATATATGTAAAAAATGTCCGAATAATACTATTCAAGTAAACGATAAATGTGTAAAATGTTCTGATAATGAATGGTCTAAAGAAGGTTCTACAGTATGTACTAAATGTAAAAACCGACATATTGCAGATCAAATAAATTTAAGATGCAAACCATTAACTAAAAGACAAATTTCTTGTGCCGGTAAAGATACGTATACGCCTTGCAGGAATGTTAAATATTATGAATGTGGTAGTGATGAAATTCGTGTTGGTAATCAATGTGTTACCGGTAATAAAAAATGTAGTAATTTATATACAAGACCAGAAAAACATGTAATAGATACTAATTTATGCACTGTATGTCCTAAACGACATGTTATGAATGCTAAGGCAAACAAATGCACAAAATGTCCTAAAGGTTCTATAAGAACAAAAAATAATACATGTAAAAAATGTAATATTAATTATATTGTAAACCCAGAGTCAGATTCATGTATTAATTGTTTAAAAACAAATGGATATGCAATTCGTGATAAAGATGGTAACGAAAAATGTATGAAAATAGATGAATTAAAAGATAGTCTTAAATTTGCTGGTAAAATTTGTGATGGCAATTTAGCATATTCGCCAAAACAAAAGAAATTTGGATGTGTTAGATCTAAAAAAGATGTAGAAATCTATGAACCTGAACCGGTAAAACCTGAACCGGTAGAACCAGAAAAATTATGTGGTGGCGAACCATATAGTGCATTAATGTATTCGATTGCAAATGGCGAAGTCGCTAAGTGTAAAAACGAAAAACCATGGACTTGTTTAGATAATAAATGGCAATGTCCGGAAGGTTATGATTGTAGTAATGTTATAGACCCGAAAGGCAAAGTTTACACGACGCAATATTGTCCTTTTGGAAGAAAATGTACTAAATATGGTAGAAGTGCAACCACATGTGCAGACCCACTCGATCCATCTATCGAAAATCCTGTAGATCCTAATCCTGTAGATCCTAAGCCCGCAAAACCGCCTGAAGATGAAGAAATCGAGGCACCAGTTTATGATGATGAAGAAGAAATAACCTATGCACCAGTTTATGATGATGAAGAAGAGGAAGAAGAGGAAGAAGAGGAAGAAGAGGAAGAAGAGGAAGAAGAGGAAGAAGAGGAAGAAGAGGAAGAAGAGGAAGAAGAGGAAGAAGAGGAAGAAGAGGAAGAAGAGGAA
>Ga0066371_10000008_pt1 | contig 42644 bp, 7 predicted proteins | sample Knorr_S15_td_DCM_FD_71214 | JGI IMG/M metagenome (GOLD analysis project Ga0066371, IMG submission 71214) | Marine microbial communities from Southern Atlantic Ocean transect - Knorr_S15_td_DCM_ad_63m_LV_B | ecosystem: Environmental > Aquatic > Marine > Oceanic | place: Southern Atlantic ocean... | reverse complement strand
CTATACCACCAGAGAATCTTGCAGCACCATCAGCAGCGTATGATCCTGTTAGAGTTTGCTCTGTGTTGTTTGTTGCTGTAACTACACCAGAAACACCGAAGGTGTCATTGATTTGTGTAGCATCACCAACGGTTAATGTACCAATAATATCTGTGTTACCACTTGTATTGATGACTTTAAACTTATAGTTGTTGCTACCATCTCTAACTGAGAAGTTTGCATCAATAGCAGTTACACCATTAATACCAACACTACCATCTACATCTAGTGTGCCGTCAATTACTGTATTACCAGTAGCGGAAGCAACTGTGAACTTAGAAGTAGCAATGTCAAAATCGCCATCAATACCAACGTTGCTCGTAACATCTAATGTACCTGCTATAACTGTATTACCATTATCTGTGTCAACTGTAAACTTGTCTGCTCCAGCATTATTTTCGATGGTAAACATCTTACCATCACCATTGATGTTAACGTTACTTTGGAAAGTAGCATTACCATCTACGTTTAAAGTAGTATCAAAGTCAGCAGCTAACTTAGTATTAAGTGTACCTTCAATAATTGTGTTACCGTTATCGGTATCAACTGTAAATTTGTCTGCTGCTGAATTGTTTTGGACTTTAAAGAATTTGTTATTTGCGTTGATAGTAACATTGTCCTGGAATGTAGCAGCACCATCAACGTTTAGAGTGGTGTCAAAGTCAACAGCAGAGTTAACTGTGAGGTCACCAACAATAGTTGTATCACCAGAAGCACCTAGGACACTAAACTTAACTGTGTCACCAGAGTTTTTCTTACCAACGAAAAGACCTTCTCCAGATCCTGTAGCACCAACATGTAAATTCTGAGCAATACCTCCACCACCATACACTCTCATGTTAGAAGTGTTATGTGTAGCATAGGTTGGGTTGTAAGCAACACTACTACCAACCCTAAACTTATATCTTACCTGCAACCAGTTCCGTAAACCCCAACTCTCTGTTCCACTATCCCTCTGGTTGAAGTTACCATTTAAGTAAATATCGTTATTAAACAATACTGCCTTATCAAAGTATCCACCACCATCACATCTTAAAGCACCGTAGTCAGAACTTTGTATTTCATAAAGGTTTGTACCACTGTTTAGAGCAACATCAGGTGCATCAGTAGACTCAAAGTATACTAGAGATGCTACGTTTAAGTTTGAATTTAAGTCTGTGTTACCTGTTACTGTTACTATACCACCAAATTCTGCATTACCTGTTGTGGTATGAAGTGTAGTCTTAGTAGTTCCTGACCCATTATTAAGTTTAAGAGTCTTGGAAGCACCTTGGAATACAATATTATCATCAAATCTACTTGTAGAGTTAGCACGGAATGTCCCATCTACATCTAATAATCCACCAATATTAACGTCGTCTCCAATACCAGCACCACCTGCTACTACCAAATCTCCAGTAGTATTAGATGTTGAGTTAGTATTTGTTGTAAGTTTTAAGTTACCAGCGATGACCCCTGCATCTGTTCCAGAGAATACCTCTGAGGTATTTGTGGCATTGTAGAGGAATGTGAATGCCCCTGTATGTCCTGCAAGATCGTTGGTCGAATCGTCGTAACCAAAGAATCCAATTCTTGCTTGAGAGTCATAGTATCTGAATTCAACTCCTCTATCTTTGTTGTCATCCGAACTTGGAGCAGTATCACCACCAAGAGTGAGAATAACATCATCCACCTGCATAGTGGTAGAATTAATTGTTGTAGTCGTGCCATCTACTTGTAAGTCTCCATGTATTCTACATGTCCCTGTGACTGCTCTATCATCACCTGGGTCTAGGTGTAATACAGATCCAGAAGATCCAATGTAGTCTGCTTGGAATCTTGACCCTTCAACATGTACCTTACCATTAGTTGCTTCAGTTGCTTTAATATCAACTAAGTCTTCTGCTGTAACGTTAAGTGTGCTTGACCCAGATCCTGAGTTAGCAACATTAAGTGTAAATGATCTAGCAGAAGATGAATTCTGTGTGGACTGAATGGTTAGGTTACCATCTCCAGTCTTGTCTATAGTTTGTGCAACTGCCCCATCGAGGGTAATGTCTGGATCACTGAAATAGGATCTGACGTTGACATCAATCTCTCCAGCACTACTATCACCCGTATTGTTTGCCCCAAACAGTAGATTACCGCTTGTATCATTAATCTTGATATAGTTGAGTTTATTGAATCCACGGTATCCTGAAGTCGCAGTTAATTCTTGGTCGAGTGTGAAGTCCTCTTTCGCGTTGCCGTCAGCAAAGGATATTCTATTGTTTTGTAGTTGAGTATTGTCAACACCAGCAGCAGAAATGATAACGTGACCAGCCGCAGATACGTCAAAATCTTCCTGAGCAAAGGACGCGAGTCCTTTCTGTTGCGTCGTAACCGCACCAAGGTATCTCCATGATCCAGCATCTGAAGTATCTGAATGAGTAGGTGCCCCAGCCCCTGCTGAAATACCTGCAATGGCTTGATAAAGTTTCGACGAATTAGTAATCTTATCGTCTCTGGAATAGGTCGTTCCTGCTGCATATGCTAGTGCTGTTGTGCCTTCTACTGCTGTAGCAATAGGAAGTGCTACAGATGCTGTTAGTCTACCATATGCGTCAACGGTATATGCAGTAGTATTAACAGTTTGTGATCCAGCAATAGATGTTAGTGATGCTGTATTATATGCAGCAGCAGTAACGGCAGTTGTAATAAGGTCAATGGTTGGGTTTCCTGATATACCACCACCATCTTGGATTTGAATTCTTTGTGCAGTACCAGTAATAGTCCTGGTTACCATTGTGCTGGCAGAAGTTCTAGAAATTAATCCAGTTGCTGTTAATGCTGCAATTGCAGCAAGGTCTCCGTCATATGGCATAGCAGAAGCACCTTCTACTGTACCATCTAATCCATATGCAGACAGAGTTGTTGGGTTTGAAGCATTTGTAATTCTACCTTTAGCATCTACAGTAACTTTTGTATAGGTACCTGTAGGTGTTGCTGTGCCATCATAATGAGGCAGAGTAGAGATAAGTGAAAGAGAAGTATTAAGCGTTAAGTTTGCACTACCATCAAAAACACCAGTAGCAGAAACATCATCAGCTAATTGAAACTGTCTGGTTGAAGCAAGTCTTGAAGCAGTAGAAGCATTACCAATAAGGGTTGATGTAATTGTGCCAGCAGCAAAGTTACCATCGGCATCCCTTTGTACTAAAGTGTTTGCAGTATTAGATGTGGACTCAACAGGTCTCTCATACCTTAGTGAGTTCCATGCTGTAACGCCATCACCTATTTTAAATCGACCAGTGTCTAACTCTATCCCCAATTCACCTTGTGCTAATGTAGGGTTTGAGTTTGCCCATTCCTGGGCACCACCTCGTCTTAATTGAATTCTATTTGCCATTTTATTAGGACAACGCTAGTACTATGCTTCCAAGTTATTTATGCCATTAAAAAGGGGGAAGTTATCCCCCTGTGACTAATTCGTCTGTTACGTCAGTGTCTTCAGGCTCTTCGGGTTTTTCTATGAAGTAATCCAAAGTCTCTAAAGCACCTTGTAATTTAAGGGCTGTGATTTCATTTTCTTTAATTTTGGCAGACAATTTCTTATTTTCATCTAGCAAGGCAGTATACCTTTGCTGAAATTGTGACTGCATTTCCTCTTGGGAAACTTTTTCAACTGGTTCAGTCATGATCTTTGTTAGCTAACGTTAGTAATAGTGATTTGATTTCACCCAATTCAGATTTTAACCCAGAAACTTCGTTTTGTAAAGTATCTATTTGTTTTTCTTTAGCTTTCTCAGCCTTGATTCCTGCCATATATTTTTCATATTGGGAGGAATCCCCACATTCAATGCCTCCAGAAGCGGTATCTTTAAACCATCCTGCGGCATCTTTCACTGGTACTTTCATGTTAAACTGCTAATGCAATTGCTCTGAGGTCTTTAATGATAGGACTATATGCTTGGTTAGGTGAAGCATATACTATTTTAATCTGATATTGGTCGAAGGACAAACCAGAAACTTCATATGAATAATCCTTAAACACGTAGTTATCAGTAGTTCCAGGAACGTTTTGATTAGTGGTAGGGAAGAATTCAAACCCGAATTTTTCAATTGGGTCAGTGTTTCCAGTTGGACGCACTCTATATAGGACTCGTATAATAGCATTTGTTGGGCGGAAAGCCGCAAACAGAAGCTTGATAGCACCAGAAGAGTTTGTCAGTGTAGCAGCTCTTGTAATATATGCTGCTTCATGTGTATCTCCAACAGATAATTTAGCGGAGTTAGTATCGCTAGGATTATTAATCCTATTAGAAACCAACACAGCAGACATTCTATCTGTATCAATTATAGGAGAAACGTTAGTCTCTGTAGTCTTCAAGGTTAAATCCAACCTTAAGGACTTCTCACCACTCAACTCTTCAGATTCATTAATCTGTGAGCAAATCAGTTTCGGTGAGGTTAACTGATTATTGTTTTGTAATAGGATATCAAGGAAGATTCCATCATTTGCGAATGATCCAGATAGAGCACTAGCACCATCATTAATAGATGTGCCACTAATAAAGTTACCTCTTGCTGTAATAGAAGTCTTAGGTAGAATCATTCTCTGAATCTGAGGAATGATATTCTCATACTGTAAGTTTTGAGTAGCACTTGCGTTTGGTCCACCACCTCTAATACCTATGTCACCAAGTGATGTGACTGCAATTTCATAAGAATCCAATGTAGGATTCTGAATAGCAGAGTGAGTTTTATTTAATTCTGTTAGAGGAATACCATCCAGGTTGTAGCAGGAAACAATAGACTCATCTACATGAGATGCAGCAGTTGTACTTCCTTGTGCTCTTGCTTGAATAGTAACTGTCTTACCATCATTAGAGATAGCAGAGTAAGATAAAATCTCATCATCAATCTTAAGGAATCCAACGTTAGATGCACTAATAGCAACACCATTTATAGTTTTATGGAATGCACTAGCATCATTAACAGTTATGGATGAATCTGATGCTGAGATAGCAGCAGTTAGATAAGTGTCACTAATCTCAGATATTAAACCTGATAAGGTAACGTTATTAGCAACGTCATGCATAGCATGATTAGTATGATATACCTTAATCTTTCTTTGGTCTGTAGTAAATGTAGGTGTAACATCAGGATAAGAATCCGATATTGCTCCAGTTTCTACAGCATCACCAGCAGGTGTAAAGACGTTAACAGTAGCAGTCTTACCAGATGAGCCACCAGTTATGACTTCAGTTGAGTTGGTAAAGTCATCAGAAACAGATGTTAATGCGAATGTTGCAGCACCACCACCATTGTCTGTCCAAGTGCCTACAACAGCAGTTGGAGCACCAGAAGAGTTACCAGTAATGGTTTCTCCAACAGTGAATGCACCAGATGCACCAGTCACTGTCATTGCACCAGTTGTCTTAGATGATACGATACGGTTAGTTACGTTACCACCAGCAGCAGATCCTTGTGCGAATGTGCCTGAAATATTATCTAATGTAATAGCAACTCCAGCAGTTAAGGTTTCTACCTTAGTAATGGTACCTTCTGCAAGGGTTGTCTTCTGATAAACTCTAGCACCAACAGTATATGGTAGTGTTGTAGAGTTAAGTACCAAACGAATGCTTGGTTGGAAAGTCTCAATAGGATCTCTTCTCAGTGCCAATACACCTTTATTACCAACACCTAGTTTAGCGTTGTTAAGTGTGACCTGAGTATTACCAGTATTATCAAAGTTTGCTCTATAGATAGAGAATTTGAGATCCTCATACTGGTCAGCAGTCCATGTAGATGCGTTTTGTGACTTGAATAAGACACCTGCATATGGCTGCTCAGATATAGTCCTGTCTCCAGTAATGTCTAACTCACCCATTCGAGATATCCAAACCTGATATGAGTTAGAGTCAGAGAGCAATACGAAACAATGCTCTTGAGACTGAGGAATATAAACTGGTGCTCTGAATTTAAACTTAGTAGCAACTGCACCAACTTCTGATAGTTGGACATCAGCAGGGTTTAAAGTTGTATCAGAGAATGGAAGAATAGTCTTCGTAGGATAACCATTTTCCATTGTCCTTATCTGCATAGAGATAGGAATATTTGTATCTTTTGAATTGAAGAATATGTCAACAGATGTTAGATATACTCCACCTTCTTCGTCACATATAAATGACTGAGCAAGAGGGTCATACCAACCAATCTGTCTTGTTTCTGTCCTAGTAGTATTAATAACTCTTTCTTCTGTTACTGTATCACGGACAATCTCAGCATTTCTAACAGCAAGAATATTTTCTTGGACTGTATTTAATGTACCTGTTGCTGCGTATTCAGTTTCAGCAGATGAATCAACTGCTCCAGCAAGTCTACTATCACTATCAGATGTAGTGAAACGTAATGTCCTACTACCAGTAGCCCAACGTGGGTTGGTATCTATACCTGGATTTGGAATAAAGAATGACCCAGAGAATTGACCTAATCTATCAGAGAGTACTCGTCTGTCTTTAACAACTGCTTTAGCACCTGAAGCACCTGTTAGAATCTCACCAACTTGCATGTTACCATAGTAATCACCAACTGCTTGCTCTGCAAGAGAAGTAATATCGATGTTTAGATATGCAGTAGTTGATGCATATGATGTAGCAGTTAAAGTATCATCATATGGATTATATTCAAACTTATCATTAGGTGCTGCAACTTTGAATCTTACACCACTTGTTGCACCAGTAACTGTTTCTCCAATAACAAATGGAGTTGAGTTTGTCCTAGCATCAACAGAAGGATCCTTAACTAATTCAATAATCTTAGGCATCACATAACCATCAATCTTAGTGCCGTCGAAGAATGTAAAGAACTGAGTCCTAGGCTTCATACGGACAACATTCATAGCAAGGTTTCTTGACCTAACCCAAGGTATAGAAGTAGTTGATACAATTCTATCACCCTGTGATACTCTATCAATCCTTGGTACAACTCTAGTCCTAATACCTTCTCTTGACTGACCTGCATTAACTCTAATCGTAGTAACTCTGTTAATACGACGCATACCACGACCACCCCAAACTTGAGGGTGAGGTGACCTACCAATATCTTCTGCTATCCAGTGCTGGTTATGTACAGTTCGTGAGGAGATAACTTCTTCAGTGCCACCCCAGTTAGTCTGCCATGATCCCCACTCAATAGGTAACATTCCATTCTGGTCAACACCCATTTCGGATGAAACGTTTTGGAAATCACCTTCAGTTGGGATAACTCTTTCAGGTATACGGTCAGTATCAATCCAGTCATCAGATGCTGGAGATAAATCAATACGTCCAATGTATGTGAAGACGTTAAATGGGTTAACGTTTTCAACTCTGGAAGCATATGGTTGGTCAATAATTTTTAATTCTGCATAAGGTAACGTGATTAGTGGACCAGTTACCTGATAATTTGTTGATAAGGTTTCGTTAAGTATTAAAGCAACGTTAGTTGTATAGTGTGATGCTCTACAAATACCTTCTCTAAAGTCTAATGAAGCACCAAAGTCTTCATGTGATGTCTCTGACTTACTATGATCACTAAAGTCATCAACAATAAATCCATTTTTGAAACGATCCTTACCAGTAGAGTCTACAATAGTAGTATTGAAAGTATCAGTTTCAAGCATGTTGAGTGAAGTGTAATACTCAACTTGGTCTAATCTACGCTCAAGAGCACCAATGTCTCTCATAGTATAGCGTCTATTATCAGACCTCTTAATTACTGTGTCTCCAGGATCACCAAAACCATATGGTCTATGCTTAAGGGTAGCAAGATGCATACCATCTTTTAGACTATCTGGATCCTGTGGTTCAGATGATGACTTACCTTTAACAACTTGGAATTCACCACTAGGAAGTAAGAATATCTTATCAGTCCTAGGTAGATACCAATCAAAGTCACAACGGAAGTCGCTGTCTAACTTAGGTATGTCGAATATAGTAGAGTTTGTTGTGCCACCAATTGTGAATACTCTTGACTTGAAGTCAAACGTAGAGCAGTTTACATATGCAGGAGTAGAAATTGTACCTGCATCACTATAAAGATTCTTAGCACCTGGTCTCCAATCTAAGTAATCTGCTAAGAAAGCAGTATGGAAGAATGGAATATTCTTATATAAGGTATTCAAGTATGATTGACCACCGAAGTAATCACCTGTAGCAGAATGCTGATAGAAGTCACAAACAATTTTTATCTGGCGAATAGGTGTTGAGACACCTTTCTTTCTTACAAGTCTTGATGTATCGTATATAAATCCTGTCTGACCTACCTCAAGATAGTAGTTGTCAGTAATAACTTTAGATCCTTTAACGACAGATGAAGCACCATCATTGATGATACCTGTTAATGCATTACCACTACTGTCTTCACCAGTAATAGTTTCACCTGGTATAAACTGATTATCGCCAAGATATACAAGACTTAGTTTCAAACTTGCAGATGCAAATTCAACAACCTTTGCTCTTGCTTGGGAAGTCCTACCTGTAACAATAGTGTTAGTAGCAAAGAATACTGGCTCAACTATAGTTACACTTGGGACAACAGCATCATTATCATCTAGTGATTCATATACAGCATGTAATCTGTAGCAATCAACTAGACCTAATGAAAGATCCTTATCCTGAATTCTTGTGCCATATAGTGTGGAGAATGTTAAACCATACTGAGGCTTATCGAGAGACCTGATTGTCTTGTTGCATTTCAAGACAAACATCTCTTTCTGTGATTTTGTCTTCTTAGTAGTTACGTTCTTAGAGATTGTAGCAGTAACTTTAACAGAAGTAATATTTGTTAGGTTGTCAATCTGTAGGGTAGTCCTATCAGATGTAGTAAATGTGCAATATGCTATAGCACCACTTGTAGTCGTATTAATAGCAAGTGGGTCACCTACAAGGGAAGACGTACTACTTGCCAATACAGTAATATTATAATGCTCTTGGTCGAGTGCAACAAACTGCTCATTCTCAGGTAGAGTTATAGAAACAGAGTTTGAAGCAACTGTTTGTGCATCAAATGTCCTTCTAACAATAGATGATTCATCAGAAATACTCTTAATGTATTTCTTAGGCATTGGACTGAATAGGTCAGCATTATCAAGACCTTGTAATCTACCACGGTATCTAACCAATACTGTATATTCTCCAGCAGTAGGAGCAGCACCACCAGCACCAGGAGTTACATTAGCAGTCTGTGCAGCATAGTTAAAGATGCTTGCCATACCAGTAGTATTCAAACTACCTGGAGTTACCTTATCAATATCAACATACTTAGTTGAACTAAAGTAAACTCTATCACCAGGACGTAAGTCAATGGCAAAGTTTGAGTTTAAACCAGTAATCTTTTCAGAACCACCAGTAGCATCATAGGTGAATGAGTCACCTTCTAGTCTTATAATATCTTCGAGAATTAAGTCAGCAGTAAATTCAACTGCACTTGAGCTCTCATCTCTTGTAAGTACTTGACGAGTATCAGAGAATTTGTAAGGATGTACATCAGCAATAGTATCAACTGCTTCACCGTTTAGTTGAAGCATCTCACCCTTTATAAACTCACCTTCTACTTGATATAATATCCAGTCATCATTAGATGATACTGTATTAACAATGAATCCTCTTGCACCAGATGTTCCACCTACAAGTATTGACCCTTGGTCAACTGACTTAGCAGATGAGAGAGTGACTAAAGTAAACATCTGTACATCGAAGACGTTTAACTTATACTTGTCATCAGCATTACCAAAAGTATTATCAGGATCTTCTATGTGCTCAATAGCAGCAGTACGAGCATATCCAATAAGGTTACCTTGCTGGTCACCAGGAGTACCACTGTATGTGTCTCTTAACTCTATAACTTGATAGCTATTAGTAACAGTAGAACCAGTTAGATTAGGGAAACCATAGATGTTATTAACTCTAGCCCAGTTACCTAATTCAAATGGTACAATTTTGTTTTCGACGTTATCTGTATCCCTTGGTTTTTCTAAGTCAACATAGGTTGGTGATAAAGTCTTAATTCTATATCCTCTAACATAAGCAAGACCTGGAGATAACTCTACTGAATATAGATTCTCAGCAGCAGTTGCACCACCAGAGGTAGTTTGACCAGCAGTATAGACACCATTATTGAAACCATCAGAGAGGTTTTCTCTCATAGTGATCTGGAAGTCAGAGACAACATAGTCTCCTGACTCTTCGTATGTCCTCAATGCTAGTGACTTCTCTAGCTCATCATAGGCTGAACGGTCAACAATCTTTTCAACTTTTGACCCGTTGATTCTCAGCAACTCGATGAAATCTTTATCTGCGTCGTCTGTTAGAAGCTTCTTATTTAATTTTGTGGTTATTCGGAACCTGTGAGCACCAGGAGCAGCATAGTTAGATGTGCCAGCTGCGTTATCATTAAGGGATAAGTCATCTTCTGGGGTGATGATAGACTCTTGGATGTCAAGTCCGACTCGATAGGATGGGGTGTTTCCATATTGATCTAATAAAATATACTGATAAGGTACGTCTACAAAGAAACCACGAATGAAGTAGACACCTGTTTGGACGTAAGCAACACTACCAGTTTGTAATGCAGCAGTAGGAAGTAATTGTGCAAATGGTGATCCAATCTCAATTAGAGTGGTACCAAATGTAATTTCCTTCTCTGTTATTAACTGCTCATTATTTGAGAATGTTCCTTGGTCATTTTTTGTACCACCTGATTCGATATACTTAACGTAGATAGTGATATATCCTTTGTCTGAATCGGTAGCTGAAATACTATATAATACTTTTGCTCTAACACCAGATGTTAGACCTTCTATAATTAAACCATTTAATTGTGATCTATAATTCTCAACCTCTGCTCCTAAGAAACTCTCCTGCAACATTATACAATCAACATTCAGGTCATAACCAATTTGACCTGGTATAACCATTGCACCATCTTTGAAGAGATGACCACCAATGTTTTCTACCTGATTTTGTAAGATAGACTGACTGGTCGTTAACTCTCTAGCCTGTATAGGAAATCCAGGACGGTATAATACTCGATAAAAGTTTTTACTTTTATCAAAGTCGTCATAATACGGAGTGACGTTTAGATTGGTATTTTGTGCCATCTTAGAATTCTATTACGATTTTGATGTCTTCGATTTGGTCGTTTGCACGACTAATGGATCTCCTATTATCTATGTAAATAATTTGACCATCATTTGATTTAATTTCGGGTTTTGCATAACCGTTATTAAATTTCATACCCAAATCATATTCAGTATTATTAATGGTACGTGAGGAGGAATTAGGGACGGCTGGGAAGTTAACATCAGGAGCACCTGCTGCACCACTTGTCGCACCACTAATTACGTTAGAACCATCAAACTCATTAAGAGTACCAGTAACTTCAGGGAAGATACCGTCTACAGCATTCTGATAATATTTCAAAAGCTTTGTAGTTGCATTCCATGAAATGACTCTACCACGAGCCGTAACGTTAGTACCTCCTACCACTCTGGTCTGAGTGATGATTTCATCGGGGACGTAGTTACCTTGGAATGTAGGTGAGAAAATAACTGCCTTAGCTGCTGAGACTGTTAAGTCAGCAAGTAATTCAGTTGTGCCGAATTTTAATGGGTTAGTGATAAGACCAATTCGACGATAGTCATTATCTACAGGGAAGTCACCAGCACCCTCATCATAGGAGAGTTTGGCGTTAATCATTACTCTGAAGGCTCCCATTTCAACCACTGGATCGTATCCATGACCACCAGGAGGAGGAATAATAACATCCACCTGACCGCCAGTACCTGTACCAATACCAGTAATATTGTCAATACTAATTTTACCAAAGGTATAGCCAGTACCACCAGAAGTAACAGTAGCAGAAATAATGCGACCACCATCGACGACAATTGAGACACGACCACCAGTCCCATCGCCGTTAATAGCAACATTGTCATAGGTTCCATTGTTATATCCTGACCCAGCTGAGTTTATCACAACTGTGTCTATTTCACCAGCCACAGCATTTGTCTTCACCGCATCATTAACGAATACGGGCATATAGTCATTAGAGAAGAACTTTAGGACACTAGCAACAGGAATAGTATAAAGATACTTCCAGCGATAGCTATCGGAGGTAGTGATAATACTTGTTGAAGTGCCTGTTGGCTCAACTGTTGAAGGTTTACCATTTGGGTCTGAAGGACTTGTACCGTTATATATGCACTTATAGACCTGATACTGACTGTTTACAACGTAAAAATCAGAATCGTATAATTTTGTAGCACCAGAAGATGCTGTTTTACTTGGTGAGTAATCGTGACGATACATGTCATAGGTAAAACCTAGACCACCAGTAGTTTGCTCAGGACTTACCCAGTCGATACGACGTACCACTTGAACCGTGTCGGCAGCTAATACACGTTTCAGTGAAATCATATCATCATAGGATGATGAAAATTCCAAGAAGGAGTCTACTGCTTGCGGAGGTGAGTTTTCATCATCCCAAGCTTGAGGTCTACCTATAAAGATATAAACCCTGTCTCTCGTTGCTCCTGCATCTGCGTCACTCTGTGTCGATATTGGACCTTCGAGTGCTTTAATGAATTTTTGAGCAGAAAAGATTCTAAATTGATCTGTTAATAACGCTGCCATTTAACTATAGGTACTTAATGTCCTTTGTCTATTTATCAAGGTTACTGAGTCCTTGCTATTGTTTGGAACTCGATGCTCTTAATTCTATAAGAAGCACCACCGTTTCCAACCAGTTTTTCACCACCTAGAATTGCCTGTGCAACTGCTGTTGTGCCACTTGTAGGGGCAGCAATTGTTACTGTTGGGTGAATATTATATGTGTTGTCTACAGTCTGTTTATATCCATAACCACCATTAGTGATAGTTATAGATGCAACTTGGTCTCCAGCAGCAGTTAATACTGCTGTGCCTGTTGCCTGTATATCACCAATTGTTTCAACTGTTACTGCTGGTGCTGCACTGTAGTTAGTACCAGAATTCTGTATATTGAAATCTACAATAGTTCCTGTATCAGAGAATTTATACAAGTAACCAGCAACACCAACATTGACGTTACCAGTATTAAATGGAATTATATCTCCAACTTGCAATTTACCTGTGCTTGGGTTCCAAGATACTACAGTGCCTTTAACCCCAGATACATCACCAGTTACTACTTCATTAACTGCATAATTGTTACCATTACCATCGTTAGCATCAATAGTAATTTCCATCAATGCTGAATGTGGCACACCTTCATTCAATGCACCAGCAGAGGTAATAGTTGCATACTTGAATGGTATGTCAGCATCCTTAATACTGTCACCTGCTTGGAATAGAGTTGTGTTTGTGCCACCCTGTGTTTCCTCGATACCATATAAAGAGTTGAATATACCACCATCCAGACTAATCTGGTTTTCAAAATCTGTACCTGTATTTACAAGATCTGGAATACCGTCTCCTGCACCAGAGTTTTCATCATCATCTTCAAATTTCTTATTCTGTATTGATGCAATTGGTACTGTCAATGTAGTAATAACATCGCCAGTTGAATTTAATAATACATGTGGTTGGAATGAGGAGTTGGCAGAATCAGCAACACCAGCATCAAACTGTACAATTGCATCTTCAGTAGATGGAATACCACCATCAATGAATGCTAATTCATCAACTTCAAATGCTACAAGCAATTCTCTTGTCTGAGCATTCCAATCATATACTTTTGCTATCTTGTTTTGGGCATTTTCAACCCTTCTAATTACTCTGTCTCCAACGTTAAACTTATAGTTTGAAGTGCCATCAGATAGATTCTGTCCACTATCAAGAATAACACGTTGGTCATAGTTGAAATTGAGACCTCTTGTTACATTACTAAACTTCTCTCTTGATTTGGAAGAGTATGAAACTGTCTCATTGTTAATTATTAACTTACCTGATCCTGGATATGCATCTGTAGAATCAACATATATCTCAGTCTGACTAGCAGTCATACTTGCTAGTAGTCCAGTTAGATAGAATGCTGTAGAGTTAAGTGACTGTCTAGCAGCAGTCTTTCTCTTAAGGTTAACTAACTTAGTAAAGATAACATTAGGAGTAGAAGTAAATCCTTGACCTTGCTCTGTTACATTAATAGCAGTAATCTTACCTTGAGATATAACTGCTTCTGCTCTAGCACCAATACCGCCACCACCACTAATTAAAACATAAGGTGGTTCTTGATAGAATTCACCCTCATTTACAACACTGATAGATGTAACCTTACCAGTAACATCAATCTTTGCAGCACCTTTAGCGTTTTGTCCACCACCACCTTCAACAATTAGAGTAGGAGGAGTAGCAAAACTTCTACCTGGATTTAATAATGCAAGACCTGTAACGGTTTGGACAGTAGGAGTTGCTAAAGCACCAGTACCTCCACCACCTAAAATCTTTGCTTCTGCTGTACCAAAGTAACCATCACCAAATTTCTCCATCTTAATATAGGAGACTTTACCAGCATCAGAACCTGTACCCAATACAACTTCACCTTCTGCACCACTAGGAAACTCTGTAGGTAATGCTGGTAATGTATCACCTTCAAATAAAGGTACTCCTCTATACTGAGGTCCAATTACATAAGGATAAACTGGGTTACCTGATCCATCCTCTGCCATAAAGTATGCATAGGTGCCATTTGGATACTCAGGAGTAGTAGCAAATCTACCATTATACTTGTCAAGAGTTGCACCAGAAACAGCAGAATCGTAGATATAGTCTTGAGTTAGGTCACCCATTAGATAACCATCTTGGACTAATCTGAATCCCATATCAGCTGTTGAATATGAGAATGTATAGAGTAGTCTAGGTGCGTCTGTTCTGGGAGTAAACGTTAAAGTTCTGGAGGTTGCAGCATTAAATCCTGAAATATATTCTGTGTATGTCTTAACAACACCTTCTAATTTATATACAACAGCATCTTGATATAAAACTGAAGTATCACCATTAGCTGTACCAGATGCTTGCCAACCATTTTCTTGTGTGCTTAACAATAGGAAGTTACTATCATTAGTAGAATGATCCTGGTTGAAAACGTATGTCTTACCTCTGAAAAGATTTAAGAATTGTACTTCACTACCACCAACATAGAATTTACCATTAGATACGGTAATAGTTTGTGTTACTGAAGATGCTGTAACAACAGCAGGTCTAGTACCATCAATCTCAACACCTGCCTTTAATCGATATCCCGATACCTGTCTAACAACAGAACCTGCTGCATTATATCCATAAGGACCGTAGATTGGATATCCATCATAGGACATACCCAATATCTTAGAGTGACCATCTGCATGTCTGGCATAATCAGGTCCAGTTGCATAGAAGTCAGTAATGTAATAATTGTTTGGGAGAGGATCGTTGTCTGGAGTATTATCAAAGGTCATATAACCTTCATCTCCAGCGTATCCAGACATGTATCTGTGATACTTACAGTAATAATAAATGCGATTACTCTCATCAGCATTCATTAAGAAGAGTGGTTGGAATTCATTCTCATAGTCAGTAGACCATCCACCACCAGCACCAGTACTATTTGTGTATAGTGTGCCACCATTCAGTAGACCATCTTGTGTGGTACTGAATTGCATTGGATGACCATGAGGATGAGTACCAGTAATACCATTACTTGCATCAGATTGATTCCACTTAATTAAATAATTTGATTGGACTTTAATATCTTCAGGAGAAAGATACCATCCATTAACATCAAAATTACCAAAATCTGCTGCATCAGGTCCGAAATTAATATAGAAAAGACCGTTAGGGAATGTGGTAGGGTCATTATTAATGGTCATTGTGAAACCATTTGCACCTAACAGATTATCTCCATTAGAGAATGTACCTGCTACCAATCTTACATATACTCTCTGGACAATACCAGAACCATTTCTAACAATTTTTGCAACTTCACATGTTGCACTACCACCAACTAATTCTATTTGTCTACCAACTTCTACTGATCCCATTGTCTCAGAGACATTACCAACAGGAATCATTAAGTTGTCAAATTCTACTTTGATATTCCAAGTGAATACTCTTTGGAAACCATTTTGTAATGTACCATTCTTTAGTGCTAGATGGTTAATTAACTTACTTGACTGGTAATGATATACATTACTATCAACTACACCATCATAAGCATCATTAGATTTAATGAAACTTGATCTTACTGTGTCAAGACTGAATCCTATAGGTACATCAGAATGACCTTGACCCCATTCAGGAGTGTGGAGTTGTACTCCATTTGCTAAAAGACCTAAGACCTTATTCTTCTGGTCTGGTCTTGGCTCAGAAGCAGGTACATCTTTACCACCCCTGTATATAAATGCTTGATTAAAATTCCTATCAACTAACGGTCCACCACCTGGTGCTCTTTCTCCAGATACATCAGAAGGTTTTGGATGATTATCCGAAACAATTGTTAGTCTGTCTGTTGTTGTTGCAAACGTTCCTGTTGTCGTTGACTGAGGATTGCTCTGCCATATTCTCTTAATGTCAAATGACGTAACAACGTTTGGCGTATCACTCGTCGGTAAAATATTGACTCTGAGTGGATCATATCCCCTCCCTTTACTTAATACTCGTACATGAACAATCCTACCCGACGCATCATCAATGATAGGATAAAGTATTGCTTCTTCGTCTGGTGTGCCACAACCAGTAACAGTTAGTCTTGGTGGATCCGCAGAAGTATAATCCTTCCCTCCTTCCAAAACTTCAACTGCTCTAACCCCAAATACTTCATTAAATAATGGTTTGATAGAAGCACCAGTACCAGGTATAGTCCTCGCCATTTATTAAGTTATTACGTTAATTGTACCATTCATTAATGCATGGAGTGTGCATTGATAATATAGAGTTGAAGGAGCGTCCATAGGGACAGTCCAATATAAAACTGTGATTCCACTACCAGTTTGACCAGCAGTATAAGGAGTCCCAGCTAATCCAGTTGTGCTCTGAATTCTGAAGGGGTGACCAGCACCTTGCACAGAATTATCAAACGCATATGTTTGTCCTCTTTGGACATACAATGTTGGGTCATTTGTCGCAGCAGAGAAACCTGGTCCGTTAATAGTATAATGGTTTGCACCATCAGCATTAACTTCCCACCAAGTTATTGGACTACGAGTTGGCACCCAATTTGTGCCATTGTAAAATAGTGAATCGCCTTGGGTAAGACCACCAACATTTGTATCTGTTAAAGCAGCAAATGTTGTTGTCAGAGTCCCAGAGAAGTTAACTGTTAAAGTATCCCCTGAAACGACGGTAGTAATGTTTGTGCCTCCAGCAATCGTTAAAGTATCAGATCCTGTATTAGCAGTAGTAGATCCTGTATCACCAGCAACTGATGCCCAAAGGTTAAGCGAAGAAATACCTGAATCATCATTAGCAGGTGCCCACTTACTTCCACTACTACTCCACTTTAAAACTTGTCCGTTTGTAGGTGCAGCAGTATTTGTATCAACGTCTACTAAGTCATTTACACCTGAATATTGTGTTAATAATTTTGCTCTAGTATCTCCAACACCACCAGCAGTTATGTTGATATTTACATATGGATTATCATCACCATCAACTGTAAAAAAGTATCCAGTATAGGTTGCAGCAGCAGGTGCAGCACCGAGACTAGCCCATTCATTCTTATATCTTACCTTAGTTGGCAAATCAATTATACCATCTGCTCCTGTAAATGTATTAGTAACACCACCAACGCCAAGTGTTAAGTTACCAGTACCATTCGGAGCAATATTAATATTCCCATTACTTGATGAAACAATACTATTTCCATTAACATCCAGACCAGCAGTAAGGTTTGTGTAGTCGGATGGAAGGAAAGTAGACCCATTATATCTCAATACCTGTCCTACAGCAGCATTAGTAACACTAAGAGATAACGTAGTGCCATTACCAATGCCTGTATAGATTTCATTAAAATTGTCGTTAATCTTATCACCACCGACTCGAAGGGTATCACCCGTATTATCGTTAGCAGCAGATCCTAGACCTAGCGTTTGTTTAGCCATTTACCTTACAATTTTTAGTTATTTATGGAAGAATCTCAGGGTCAATTACTTCTTCACCATATTGACTCAAATCTGGTGCAGTCCAGTCGTCAGGTACTGAAGTATCAACCGATATACCAGCAGCAGAATATCCACTACCTTGGTTGGAAATTACACACTCACCAACACCAACCAGTGCCTTAATCTGTGCGTCAAATCCAGAGATGGAGTCAACCCTTACAGATGGTCTAGTTGTGTAACCAGACCCAACGGAGGTGACTTGGACACTATCAATAGTACCACTCGTGATTGATGCGGCTCCAACTGCGTCCTTACCAAAGACTGATCCAAGATAGTCAAATGTGATTAAGGAGTTAGAAGATTCAATAACAGCAACCTGTCTGTCTGAAGTCTCACCTTGAATGTCAATAAAGTCGCCTGGCTCGATTGGTGGGACAACTTCAGCAGCGTCAACGTCTGCCTCACTACCCACGTAGGAGAATGCAACGAATGTAGACCCAACACGAGGTATCTCAGAGAAGATGATTCGTGAACCAACTAGCTCGAAACCTACGCCTGGTTCCTGTATAACACCGTTAAGCGAAACGATGATATTGTTTTCTGGACGTATAACCGTAGACTGGACACCATCTGTAAGTGTTAGTGAGTAGAATACTCCGTTACGCTTGAGGTTAAATGACTGTCTCAATGAGTCGAAGTCGAATGAGATGTCATCTAACTGTCTTAACTTACCAACGTAGAATCCTGTGAATGCAGACCCGATTGTAGGTGCTTCACTAAACTGTATGGTATCTGAGAATGCTGTGTATGCGTTAGAAGCACCTGGAGGTTGTAGAATACCATTAACAAATATGAGCATGTGTCCCTCAGAATCAGGGAAGTATGCCGTGCCATTATTCTGTGTGAGTTTGAATTGTGTCTGGACACCATCGAATCCCTTGAATGACCTCTTAACACGTGCCTTAATATCTGTCTTAGAAACTACGACTGCCTTATATGCGTTAAGTGATTTAATTGCATCCTTAGTATCGAAGGTACCAACGATGTCACTCATGTAGATACGCTTGTTAACACCGACTGTCTCGATGTCTTGGACAAGAGCACCAGCAGCACCTGCTGTTACAACAGATGTAGTTACCTGTGCGTATCCAACTGGGAATGATTCACCAGCACCATAGTCACCAACGATATTACCGTTAGTGATAGTACCCATTACAGGTGCGTAATAGAGGTAATTATTGTCTAGGTCAACAGATGTAATGATACCGTAATTAGCGTTATCTTGGACACCTGATTGCACCTTATAAAGTCTGTTACCAACAGTGAAGCTATTAAGACCAGTTAGTATACTAATACCAATTCTTGTGTATCCGTCTGATACAATTCTGTTACCGATAGCAACATCTAAACCATTAAACTTAGAAACTTCTAGGTATTGTCTGGAGTTTTCAGCGTATACAACCGCAGTCTTCTCGAATGTGCCTGTTAGAGTCTCAGTGTCAACAACTAACTTACCACCAGTGTTTGTAAGGACAGCAGCTTCAGCAGTGATGTTTGAGTTAACATCAGCAGTTGCACCTGAAGTATATCCTTGGAATCCAACTGAAGCATCAAATGTTCCCACCTTATCGATGAAGTGCATTCTTGTCTCGATGTTACTAATCTGACAAGTGGTTGAGTTAGCAGCACCTACAATATTGTCTGTGACTGCGAATGTACCAGCAGTAATCTTAACATCTACATACTTGAAGTTTGCGTCCTCATGGAATCCGTAAACGATACCAGTCTTAGTATTATCACCTTGCTTTTGAATTGCTTCATTCATTGTAAATGGACCATCAGTGATAGAGCCATCAATTCTAAATCTGGAGTATATCTGGACAAGTTTTGCTTCATTCTTAGTGACTGATTCAACTTCTGCGTATGCACCTGAAGTAGCACCAAAGAAGTTATCGGCGTTATTAATACCACCACCAAGAGGTATTGGAAGATTTCTCGTGCCGTATGTCTTAGCAGGAGTAACAATACCACTTTGATTAATGATAGTTGTGTAATGAGAGTTATCTACAAGTTGCTTTCTAACCATACCTAAGAGGTATCTTACGACTCTCATAATTGATAGAGAATCATAGTCATTAGCAAGAGTAGCAGATGTAAATGAGTAGAAAGAAGATCCAGGAGAAGGTGAAACTAAAGTCTGATTAAGTGCTTGGTCAATTTGTGTCTGTAATGTATCAAGGATGTAGTTTTTAATGTTGAAATCATTGTCTGCATAGAATGTTGTGCCGTATGCAGAAACATATGGGTCAAGTGCAGACTTAGTTAGTTTGCTACCCCAGACATATACACCACTTACACCGTCGCCAGCGTAGTTAGTTGAACCACCGCTATTCTTAACAATAATCTTATTCTGTAAAGTTGTGAAACCATAAGAGAATGTAATCTGAATAAATGCTCTTATCCATCCACCACCAACAGGAACTGATCCGTATGCGTTAGCAGTAATACCTTGTTGAGGTGTGAATATACTACCGAATGATGCGTTACTTAAATCAAGGTCAAAGAATGCATTTTGCTCTGCTGTTGTGCCAGGATCCAATACCATTTGGAATCTAACCTTATCATATTCTGCTTTCTTAATGAATGCAGAGAATGTGAATGTCTGGTCAGTTGCAACAGCACCTTCGTCAAACTTCTCATTGCCACTATCCCACTTGATAGTAGAGTCATCAAATGTATCGTATGCAGTTAGGTTATAATTTCTATGAATTGTGTGCTCACCAGTAGTGCTGTCAACTACAACTTTCTCAGCAAGTAATTGGTCATCTGGGTCAGCATGGACATTTCCATCTATACTTGACTTAGTTGAAGTCCAGTTAGCAGTGAAGTCTTCAGGATTAGTGAATAGGTTTATATTTGCAACTTGGTCAGCAATACCAGTTACAATAACTCTTGTAGTTGCAAGTGATTGCACGTTAGCAACAGTTGTGTAGTAATCGTAGATATCACCAACAACATTAACTACAGCAGTTGCACCGCTAGTACCAGTTAAGTCATCTACAGATGCCCAATTTCTACCTGTAACACTACCAATAACAAGTGTCAGAGAATCGCTTAGATATTCCTTAACAGTTGCATATCCACCACCAGATGAAGTTACAGTTTCACCAACAACGAATTCTCCAATTACATTGGTAAGAGTGATGTTTCTAGCAGTATCAAACTTAGATGTATCAGTGATTGCAAGGTCATGTATTACATCATCAATTGTTGTGTCTAAGAATGTATTAATATCTGTTGACCATGCACCTGATCCCCACTGACTGTTAACGAGGTTTTCTAATTCTTGGTCATAGTAATTCTTGTTATTAAGAATCATTCTACCAGCAGACCTACCAGTATCATCTGAAGGAGATAGAGTATCAATTACGATATCCATCAAGTTTTCAAACGAGTTGACTGCGTTAACACAATCATCACTTAAGTATGCAGTATCACCCTTACTATCGGTAATGGTTGCATCACGATATGCAGTTTCAGTTGTCCAGAATGCTGCATACTGGTCTCCAGTTAATCCAGCCTGACCTTGATTATAAAGGTTATTGATTATTGCTAATTTACCAAGTCTCTTAACTTGCTGGAAAGCATATATGGTTGAGAGTAATTGATCTTCAACCTGTTTGATACCACCAGAAGTAGCAATGTAATTTTCAATTGCTCTAATAGTATTACTATTACCACCAGTTTGTAGGTCACTGATGACACTATCAAGCAATAGTTTAATATCTTTCTTACATGTATCTTTACCAGTAGCACCGCCTGGATACTGGAAGGATTGATAAAGGATGTTGTTTAGAGTATATGAGAATTCAGCATCTAGTAAACCAACTGCCTCTTCAGCAATGTAATCCTTATTGAAGTGTAGAAGGTCACCTGCATCTCTATATCTGTCACCATTAGGAGCAAGAGTCTCATTTGCTAATTCAATTAGAGTTTGAAGAGCATCCTTAACGTTTGTGCAATCGCCAGGAGCAGTTACAGAGTTAGCAACAGCAGATACGAATGTATGAGCATAGTTACCACCTGTGACTACAGCGTTAGCAGCAGCAGTAACAAATAGGTGTGCAGTTGTGTTAGATGATGTACCAACATTAACTGTGATTGTATTATCATCAACAGCAGTAATTGCTACAGCATCGTTGTATGCAGGGTCATCAGCTGATGCTCCACCTTGTCCAGAAGCACGAGGATATAGTTTATTAGATCCATGACTGTCTTGAGCACAGGTGAAGGTTAATGATTGATTTGCAATCTGAATTGCTGTGCCAACTGCTAAGTTATGAGCACCGATTGTTAATACCAATACACCTGTAGTAGGCTCGTATGTTGCAGCAGTAGGAGTAAAGTATTTGCTAGGTGATGCACCAATGTTAACTGTTATAGTTGTTGCAGCAACTGCCTTAATTAAAATATTCTTGTTATACCAAGGATCGGTTGCTCTAGGATAATCCTTAGCAGCAGAGTTGCCGTCCATTGCACAAGTGAATTTCAATCCACCAGCAGCAATGTTAATCTTCCTACCAACTGTCAAAGTATGTGATCCAATGGTTAATACCATGTCACCAGTTAAAGGATCGTATGTGGCAGCAGAAGGAGTAAAGTTAGTAGCAGTGTCTTGAGTAATACCCCAATCACCAATAACAACAGAATCAGTATTGGTATCGTCTAGGTCACCTGTTACTGCTTGCTTGGCATAAAGTCCAAGTCTGTTATGTGCATATAGAGATTGAAGTAATTGAAGTCTAACGTGTTGAATTTCATCGTTAGTTCCAAGGTAATTCTTAACTGCAATTAAAGTATTATAGTTACCACCATCTTCGATGTCATTTGCAATAGCATCTAAGATAATTCCAAGGTCAGTCTTACAACGTAAAGTACCAGCACCACTAGCATCAGCGTTTCTAGGCATTCCTAGTACTAACTCTGGATAACGAGTAAGCATGTCAGCAGAAGCCTTATCAACGATAGGACCACGGTTGAGGCGAATTAGGTCAGCAGCATCTCTAAATCTATCTCTAGTTGCCAGGTCAACTCTTCTTGTATAAGCAAGACCAGTAGCAATGTCATCAATGTTAAATGGTATTGCTAAGAATGCATCAGCAGTTGCACCAACATATTCATGTGCTGGAGTTAGTTTTGTAATAGTTGCTAGATGGTCTACAGCGACTGCCTGATTTGCTTCAATCAGTGTATCGATGATAACAGATAATAAGTTATCAACAGTAGATTGTACGTCTGAACAATCACTATTGTTATAACCAAGAATCTTGACACAATCAGCAACTGCCTTAACCCACTTATGAGTATGCAACCATTTCTTAACTGCACCACCTCTAGCACTTACAAATAAGTGAGTAGAATCTGGAGTGTAAGAAACTGCATTAGAAGAAGCACTTTGGAATGTATGTGCATAATCACCACCTGTATGAATTACTGCTCTCTTGATTCCATTAGCAGTAGCAGATACAAATGCGTGAGTAGAAATGTTTGTAGAAGGTAGTGAATCTAATACTTGTACTTGGAATGTATTTGAAGTAACTCCAGAAACAGTTAACCACTTACCAGATACAGGATCACTTGGTCTTGGATATGTATGGTTAGTAGCATTACTATCCTTAGCACAAGTGAATGTTAATGAATTGTCTGCTATCTTAACTCTTTCACCGTTAGCGAATCCATGACCATTAACAGTCAATGTCAATAGACCTGTAGTTGGACTGTAGGTTGCACCAGTTGCAGTGTAGTTACTGTTTGCACTTACGAAAGTATGTGCAGTTGTGTTGGAGGATGTACCAACGTTTAGAGTAATAGTTGTTGATGTTACCGCAGTAATCGCTACAGCATCATCGTATGCTGGATCGTCAGCAGATGCACCACCTTGACCGTTTGCACGAGGATATGTGTGGTTGGATCCATGACTGTCTTGAGCACATGTAAATGTTAGAGAGTTGTTTGCAATCTTAACCTTATGGTCTGTAGTGAGACTGTGCTCACCAATTGTTACTGTTAGAAGTCCAGTAGCAGGTACGAAGGATGCAGCATCTACATCGTAACCAATAGCAGGAGATTTACCAACGTTAACTGTGATTACACCACTCTGCTTTCTAATACCATCAGTGGCAGCAGAAACGAATGAATGGGTTGTTGTATCAGAAGATATACCAACATTAACATCAAATGTATTTGTAGCAACGTTAGAAATCTTTAACCACTTACCGTAGTATGGGTCTGTCTTTCTAGGATATGCATGGTCTGTCTGATTACCATCAAGAGCACATCTCATTACTAGAGACCCTTCAACGATTTGAATATAATCGTTATTAGAGTATCCATGAGAAGGTACTGTAATTGTCATAGCACCAGATCCTGGTGTGTATGATACGTTAGTTGCAGTCTTAGAAGTATAACCTACTTCATCAACACGAATAGATTTGCTTTGTCCGAATGGGTCTGTAGCACGAGGATAAGTCTTGTTAGCAGTTGATCCATCCATTGCACACTTGAATGTCAATGAATCATTAGCAATAACAATATTAGATCCAACCTGTATGCCATGCTGACCAATAGTCAGTGTCATGTCACCAGTTACTGCATTGTAAGTGGCAGCAGATGGAGTAAATTGTGCGTTTGTGCCAGCAGTACCAACGTTAACTGTAATCTGACCATTCTGTTTCTTCAATCCGTTTGTAGTAGCAGATACCCAGTTGTGGACTGTAGTATTAGGTGAAGGACCAATCTGTATATCAAATGTAGTTGTAGTTACATTGCTAATTGGTAACCACTTACCGTAAGTTGGGTCAGTAGTCCTTGGATATGCATGGTTAGTAGCATTACTGTCTTGAGCACAAGTGAAGGTTAAAGCACCAGCATCAAGTTTAACTCTCTCACCAGCAGTGAATCCATGAGCATCAATAGTAATTGTTACAACACCTGTAGTTGGATTGTATGCTGCGAATGCTGGAGTATGGTCTGTTGAACCAATAGCAGTAACAGCAACCCTCTTACCTGAAGTTCTTGTATCATGTGCAGGACGAGGATATGTCTTAGTAGACTGGTTATTATCCATTGCACACTTGAATGACAATGAATTATCTTCAATCTCAACGAAATCATCAGTTGAAAGACTATGAGAACCAATTGTTAATACCATAACACCTGTTGATGGTGTATAGGTAGCAGCAGTTGGAGTATATGGAATATAATCGTCACCTTGAGTTGACTGACCAACATTAACTGTAAATGTATTGGTAGTTGATTTAACAACTGGTAATGCCTTATTGTAGAAAGGATCAGTTGTCCTTGGATATGAATGCTCTGAAGCAAACTCATCTAAAGCACATTCAAATGTGAGTGATTCTTTATCAAGAGTGATGTAAGAACCATCCTTATGGAATGCATTAGTCTTACCAGAGACAAATGTATGAGCATGGTCTCCACCAGTCATCATAACTGCTCTGCTAACACATCCAGTAATAGCACTTACAAATGCGTGAGTAGAAGTATTAGAAGAAGGAGTTACATTAACATCGAATGTATTTGTAGCAACGTTAGAAATCTTCAACCATGTGCCAGAAGCAGGGTCTCTAGTTTGAATACCACTAGCAGATGCTGATACAAATGTATGGGCAGAAGTGTTAGAAGAAGGAGTGATGTCTAATACCTGGACATCGAATGTTGTGGATGCTACGTTAGAAACTTTGAGCCATCTAGCACTTACAGGGTCAGAAGCACGAGGATATGTCTTATTAACTGTATTGCCGTCCATTGCACAACTGAATGTCAATGAATCATTAGCAATCTTAATCTCATCACCATTTGCCAAGTTATGAGCAGCAGTTGTGGTGATGCTTAATATACCTGTTGATGGGTTGTATGCAGTACCAGTTGTTGCTGTGAATGTTGCACCAGCAGCACGAGGATATGCATGGTTTGTTGCATTGCTATCTTGAGCACAAGTAAATGTGATTCCACTATCAGCAATCTTAACCCACTCACCGTTAGCAAATCCATGACCGTTAATGGTTAGTGTTAAGACACCAGTTGCAGGGACGTAAGACGCTGTAGATGGTGTATATGTATTATCTGCATTCTTGAATGTATGAGCATAAACTCCACCCGCTTTAATTGCACCAGCAGTAGCAGATACAAATGCGTGAGTTGTAGTATTGGAAGAGATACCAACGTTAATTGAGATAACACCACTTTGCTTCTTAATTCCGTTAGAAGTTGCAGATACAAATGTATGAGCACCAGTGTAAGTAGATGGTCCTGTGTTAACTTCAAATGTGTTTGTTGCTACGTTAGTAACAGGTACCCATTGTGATGCAAGAGGATCAGTTAAACGAGGATATGTATGGTTGCTACCATTACTATCTTTAACACATGTGAATGTTAATGAATCTGCATCAAACTTAACCATGTCTCTTGCTCTAAGCAATCCATTGGATGCCCAAGAGATAAAGGTATGTGTAGAAAGGTCTTGTGACTTATTAACGTTAACTGTAAATGTATTAGTATCAATCTTAGTAATTGGTAACCACTTACCAGATACAGGGTCAGATGAGCGAGGATATGTATGGAATGTTGCATCACTATCCTTAGCACAAGTCATAGTCAATGAATTGTCTACGATTTGTATTCTGTCACCGTTGGAGAATCCATGACTGCTAAGTGTAACTGTTAATATTCCAGTAGTAGGAACATAAGATGCAGCAGTTGGAGTGTGCTGTGTAGCACCAGTCAATCCATGACTTGCAGCAGTAATAGAAAGGACACCTGTTGATGGGTTATAAGTTGTGCCAGAAGCAGCAGTTAGGTTTGTAGTACCAACTCCAGTAACTTCAATTGCAGTATCGTATGCTCTGTCTTTCTTCTGTTTGATTCCATTAGTAGTTGCTGATACAAATGTATGAGCAGAAGTGTTAGTGGAAGGTGCAGAATCTAATACCTGTATATCAAATGCGTTTGTTGATACGTTAGAAACTTTAATCCACTTAGAAGCAATTGGGTCTGTTGCTCTTGGATATGTATGGTTAGTGCCATTAGAGTCAGCAGCACAAGTAAATGTCAATGAGTTAGCGTCTAACTTAACCCAATCACCATTTAACATACCATGACCATTAACAGTGAGACTCATAACACCTGTTGTTGGGTTATAAGTTGCACCAGTTGCTGTATGATTAAGAATGTCTGTCCTTGGATAGGTATGGTTTGTAGCGTTACTATCCTGAGCACATGTAAATGTTAGTCCGTTATCTGCAATCTTAATACTATCACCAACTAATAAGTTGTGTGATCCAATAGTAATATCCATAGCACCTGTAGCAGGTGTATATGCAGCAGCAGAAACGTCGTGTTGTATTAATGGTGCTTTACCAACGTCAAGTTGTACTGTAGTATCTTTCTTAACTACACTGTTATAATCCCATCTTAAGTAAGTATGAGCAGAAATATCAGGAGACTTACCAACGTCGATTGTAAATGTATTAACAGTTACAGCAGAAATTGTTATCCAACTATTAGCAACTGGGTCTGTTGCTCTTGGATATGAATGATCAGACTTGTTATTATCCTTAGCACAACTGAAACTTACAGCACCAGCAGAAAGTTTAACCTGGTCATTAACTGCAAATCCATGTCCTATTAAGGTAACAACCATTTGACCTGTAGTAGGTGTATAGATTGCACCAGTAGGAGTATATGGAGTACCTTCATACTTGATAGGTATTGCTTCATCATATACTGGGTCAGTTACCCTTGGATAAGACTTAATTGAATTATTATCATCCATCGCACAAGTAAACTTGAGCGAATCCTTTGCCAATTTAATAGTTTGACCAGCAGAGAAGTTATGGTCACCTATTGTTAATGCCATTAAACCAGTTGCAGCATCGTAACTAGCAGCAGTTGGTTTGTAAGCAACTAGAGGTTTCTTACCAACGAATATTTCAAAAGTATTTGTTGAGACTACACCAACTTCAATCCATTTCTCTGATGCAGGATCATCTGCTCTAGGATAAGCGTGCTCAGACTTATTACCGTCCATATCACATGTAAATGTGACTGCACCATCTTCCATCTTAACTTTATCGCCAGGATTTAAACCATGACCGTTAGATGTAACAACCATAATACCTGTTTCAGCATCATAGGTTGCTCCAGTTGCAGTTATTGCTACACCAGCAGTAAGACCATGTGATGCTTTAGTTAGAGTTAATTCTCCAGTTGAAGTATCGTAAGTTCCTGTTGATGGAGTAAGTGTTGATAGAGAAGCGTTGGTAGAATCAGTAATTGTTGTATCAGTAACCTGAGTCAATCCATGATCACCTAATACTTGAATAAACTGGTTGGTTATGATTTGTTGTGCTAACTTAGATAACTCTTCATGTACCCAGATTGTTTCTTCTACTTCAGTTTCAATATGATTAACAGTGATAGGAGTTACATCTCTATTAACATAGAGTGCAGCAGCATCCCAAAGATAACTGTTACCACCATTTCTTAAATCTTTTACTAGGGCTTCGATTATATCATCAACGTCATCTGAGCAATTAACACTTCCACTAAGGACACTGAATGGTGAATATGGTGATTGATTTTCCAATCTCCATACAACTTCTTTAGCGAGGAATGTCTTATTGCTAAGAAGTAAATCAGCAGCATTAAGATATCTGTGAGTATTCAGACTATGAGCAGATAGGTTACCACCTGTCTTTCTCTTAGTAGAAAGAATAGCATCATTATTAAAGTAATCTCCATCTACCCAAGATCCAGTACCAGACCAGTCATCAATATAAGTCGCTGCATCAACACCATCAAAGTGGTATAGTAGTTTTGTATTATCGTCTCCTTGGAAGATACCAGCTGGTAGAGTGTAAGCACCTGTATATCTTGCAGTTGTTGAAATTCTTACTTCATCAATATGACCATTGAATGCATTAGCACCAACGTAGTCAGCACCGATATTAACTGGTTTAGTAGATCCGTAGTTGTTACTGTCAGAGAAGGTAGACCCAATTTGTGTGCCACCTAAGAATAACTTAGTTGAAGTGCCAGTCTTAGTAACAGCAACGTGATACCAAGTGTTTATAGCAACTGTTCCACCAGTAGCAACCGTTGTATTTCCTACATCAACCTTAATTGCTGTGCCGTCAGTATAGAGTCTAAGAGCAGTGTCTGTAGCAGATCCAGTCCTAGTATCAATGATAGTGTGCTCTCCAGTTACGTTAGCAGGACGTATCCATGCTTCAATAGTAATAGCAGAAGTGCCAAATCCAAATTCTTGGTTTGTAGGAATAGTTAGATAGTCACCTGTGCCATCAAGTAATAGAGATGCTGTACCAAATTTCTTCTGAGCAGTATCTAATTGTGCTCCACCTTTAAATGTAACGCTATGGAAGTCAGATCCATTAGCAGTTGACCTTGCCATCTTACCTAGGTAGATGGTGCTTCTTGCTTGATTATATCCAATAACTTCTGCCTTAGAAGTCTTAGACCTAATTATATTACCTTGGTTAAAGAATCCAGCACCTTGCTTATCAGTGAAGGTAAGTTTTCTAATGAATCCTGGCTCATTCTCTAAGAATGTACCACTGTTATTACCATAATCAATCTTATAATTTCTAATAAACTCGTTTTCTTGGAATGTGCCAAGAATATTTTCTGTCTTAATAACGTAGTTATTAATTAACTCATTAGCAGGGAATTTAGAGTCAAATGCTGTTAGGTTATCAGTAAAGTCAACAATAGATATCTGAGACTCAGCAATGTTATCTAAAACAACGTTTGGATAAGTCTGAGATGCGATTCTGTTGAATAGTAGACCGAAGAATGATGATCCTTCAGATATATTGACCTGACTAATAAATTCGTTAGTTACAGGGTCTTGATAAGGACTTGTAGATGCAACTGTAGCAACAACACCAGATCCAGCAGCAATGATAACATCACTCAACTGAATATCAAATAATCCTGGAGTAGACTGATAAGTACCAGTTGTCTTACTCAAGACTAGAGAATTGGTAATTGTAATGTCAGTGCCGTATAATGGAGTATCCTCTAACTGAGCACTAGCAGCAGTACCAACTTGTGCTCTTGTTACTCCAAGAGTTGTTGACTCTGCTCCATCAGTAATACTGTTAACTAGGAATATTTCAGAACCAAACTGGTAATTCTTAGTAGCAACGAATGTTCCAGCAGGTAAAGCAGCAGGAGCACCAGTTACAGGTACGACTTCAAATGAAGTTGTAGATTGACCGATTGTATAACGTAGTTTTGCTAAAGGAGTCTCTTGTCCTTTCGCTAGGTTAATTTCTTCAACCTTAGCAGTATTACCTTCAAAGTTAGTAACTACCTCACCAAATAGGAATAGACCGTTGTTAACAACGTCTGTTTGAGTTGCTAGGTTTGCTGAGAATCCAGTTGCACTAACAATCATCAATTCACCAACAACAAATGTGCCTTCAGTGATATAACCGTTGATATCATTACCAACAACAGAAGTTACTCTAAACTTGGCACTAGAAGTAGTACCTGTTACATACTGCCCTGCTGTTGGGAAGATACCACTTATATTATTAAAGGTGAATTTCTTAGTTGGAATCTGTGTAACAGTTACAGAAGCATACTTAACACTTGCAGGTGGTTGAGGTGGCTCACTGAATACAATGTTATCACTCTGGACTTGGAAAGAAATACCAGGAGTCTGTGCAATACCATTGAGGATAATCATCAACTGGTTTGCGTTTGCAACAACGTTAGAACCAGAAACTGTTAGAGGGAATGCTATTCTCTCACCGTCAAATAGTTGTGAAATGTCATCGATTCTCTGGACAACAGAAGTCAAGATATTCTCAGAAGATGTTAGTCGTTTCTGTCTGAATAATACCTCAGTGTTATTAAATTCTTGATATATTGGCTCGACTAGAGCAAAGTTTTGAATATTAGGAACAATTGCTGATTGTGCCAATTCAACTGACTTAGTTAACTGGAATGCAGTCTCCTTGTTAGGAATTGACCCATATTCTTGTAGGTTTAATTCTCCAAATACCTTAAATGATGCAGGGTGGACATTTCTAAGTAGAATATCTTTCCACTCACTAATAGAAGTAGCAGAGTTGACTGCATAAGAGAAGTCCTGATAGTAGTAGGAGTCTTGAATCTTCTGAATGATTTCTGAAGGTTTACCTACGTCATCAATGAATTGACCTGTAGTTTGAGTGATAGACCCAATTTCTAGGACACCCTTAGCAATATTAAGGTCAGAGATAACACCAGAAGACTTAGAGATAACACCAGTTATCTTTTGTCCTTCAATGAAATCACCAGTGTAGTCAACAATCTTAAGGATTCTAGGTCCAATCTGCCAACCATTGTTTTCAGAAACATATCCAGTAGCAGTTGAAGTTGCAAATGTATCACCTTGATATACCAATTCGCCTTCATCAAAGACTGAAGTTGCAACGTTAGCAGTAGCAGCACCACCGAAGGATTCAGTCAATACTTGCTGTCTTCCAGTACCTGCGTTAACGAAACTAATTGCATCTCCTAAAGCAGCGTTAGACGCTGTAATTGCCAGTTTCAACTGGTCAGTTTCTAAGGAGTTTGCTGCTCCAGCAATAGCATAGTAAGTAGTAGAAGCGTTTAATCTACCAATAGCACCTGCTGCCAATGGGAAGTCTACGCCATCTCCAGTATCAACCACATTTAATGTGATAGGAGATCCATTTACAATACCATGTGGGAAAGCAAACTGTAGTAATCCTAAGTCAAGGTTTACAACATAGTTAAATGCAGACCTTAAGGCAATCGTAGGTGTGGATGAATAACCAGCACCTGGATCCTTAACTATAATATTATCTAATCTACCATTCTTAATAGATGCTTCAGCAACAGCACCAGATCCACCACCACCTGTAATTACAACAGCAGGTGCTTGTGAATATCCAGAACCTGGGTCAGTAACTGTAATACTAGCAAGTATAGATGTGCTAGTTAATTGGCAGTTGAGTGGGAATGTAATCTCAGGACGTAAAGTATAGTCATGAGGATAATCATAACCAAAGTTATTATTCTTAAGTTTCTTAATCTTACCAACCTTATCACCCTTAGTAAAGATAGATGCACCACTACCAGAGGAAGGAATGACAACAACTAATTCTGCTCCAGAACCAGTTAGTCCACTACCAAGAATGCCAGGTATTGAGTCAATATCAATAGATGCAGTAGTATAATTTTTACCTGGAGAAGTAACAGCAACACCACTAATCTGACCTGGAATTGTTACTCCTTCAGCATCAGTGCCATCTTCAACTGTAATAGAAACTAAACCACCTTCTCCATCACCAGCAATAGGTACTCCAGCATATTGTCCTACAGCATATTCAGTACCTGGTGTCTTAACATCAACCCTTTCAATCTTTCTTGTTGATTCAATATTACTAATAATAGGTAATCTAGTATAGAAACCACCTGAGTTAACAATACGAATTGCAGAAATAGATCCAACTGCCTTAACAGAGCTTGTTGAGTAACTAGAAGGAGATACTTCAGCAGCAGCTTCTGGCTCATTTGCCAATATGAAACGCATTGCATCATCACCTCTAGTAATTGTCTTACCAGAAGTAGATGTAATTGCGAATGTACCCTTATAAGGAGAATCTACAACATCAAGATAACTTCCTGGAATTACAGGAGATGTAGCAGATGTAGTCCTAGATGGGTCGAAGTAATATGAAATATTAGTAACAACATCCTCATCAACTTTAAATTTAACTGAAGGAGAAGGTACACCTTGACCAGTTACTCCAGGTGTTCCAATTCTTTCAATAGAGTTGAATGAATATTCAAGTTTGTATAGACTATCCTTAGCAAATGATAAGTTACCACCAACAAGAGATGAGTGACTAAGGTCAAAGATATATTGATGACCATAAAACATCTTAAGAGTCGGAGACTTAACATAGATGCTAACATTACCAGCAGTTGTAGCAGGATCAGTTACTGCTGCTTGTGGTAGTTTGTAAGTAAATTCCTTAACACTAATTATCTTATCTACAAAGAATGCACCATCATATTCATCATAAACTACAGAGTTATATGTCTGTGATGGGTTACCATCAACATAAACCATTTCACCAGAATTAAGATAATGACTTGTAGATGTAATTACATAAACTTGGTCGCTATTAGCAACTGAAGAAACTTGAAGAATCTTCTCCAGATTTGCAATAACAGTAATCTTTAATACAGCAGTTAAACCAGTAATCTGTAAAGTGCTGTATGCAGCATTAAATGAAGTTTGTCCAGCAGGGACATCTACAACAGATCCAACAATGTATGTTGACCCAGCTGCAACCTCATCAATTCTTACAGTATAGTTAGTACCAGACCATGCCTTAAACTTAGCAAATCCATCAAGGTTTTGACCACCAGCAGCATTATAAGTACCATCTAAGTTATACTTGTCTAGGTTGATATCGAATGTACCAGGGGTTGTGTTATTAACCTCTGCAAATGTATATCCAGTAATTTCGTTGATATCATTTGGTATAGGACCACGAATACCATAAGTTGACTGCTCGTCAAATCTTTCTGTAGTAAGTTGTCCTGTAGCAGTATCATTACTCCAACTATTATTGTTTACAGCAACGTAAATCTTATTATTAGCACTATCAATACTGGTAATATAACCACTATTAACAAAGGTGCTACCATTCTTGAGCATCAACTTAGCACCAACAGTAAAGCTGAATGATTGGTTGATAGTTAATTCTTGTATATTATCAATCTTAGAAGTATCTGTTACCTTAAAGAAGTAACGGTCTTTAACAACAGCAGTTGCCTTAACCTTAGTAGAACCAGGAGAAGGTACTGTACCTGTCCTAGATGACCAAGTATCCTGAGCATAAGTCATAGACTCTGTTGCTTCAGTATATGATACAGATGCATCATCATAATCTAGTGACTGGAATCCAGCATCACCCAAGGATAATCCAACATTACCTAGAGTTAAAGTAGATCCAACAACAGGAGATATAGCAGCCCTTGTTAGAGAAAGTTGAGTATTTGTAAATGTAGTTAGAGTACCTATTCTTGCAGCATCAGCATTCTTATCAACCTTAAATCCAACAGCATTATAATCAATATAATCAAATTTATTAAGATGATTAGTAAACCAAGCATCATCTACCCAGTCAAATGTTAATCCATAACTTGCTACTGGAGGTAGAGTTGTAATATCAGAAGGAACTGAAGGAACAACTGCTCTATTTCTCAATCTAATGTTATCAATATAGAATTGTCCTTGCTTACCAGCAGAGAAGTCTGCTGCACCACTACCAAAACCAATTTGGTTACCAAAGTAAAGTGTCTTATTACCGAGTGAAGTACCTGACTGACTACCTGATATAACTTCAATACCATTAACGTATGCCTTAAATACGTTACCATTCTTACTTACTCCAATTGTCTGCCAAGTATTATCAGCATACATTGTTGTCTGAGTAGATTCAATAGCACTACCAGCAGCGATTGTAGTAGTACTGTTAGTTACAACGAAAGTTAACTTACCGTTAGAAGTATTATATCCTAACCATAGTCCACCAGTTGCATCTTGAGCACCACCAATACCTACAAGAGTTTGGAAACCTTGAGATAGAGTCTGTGATTCAGTAGATTTCTTATGGATGAAGAATTCAAGAGTCCAGTCATCACCTAGTTTTGTACCTAATTGTGTATTAGATACAGAGAGATATGCATTAACCCAAGAACTATTACTTCCAGCAGGGTTATATCCATATATCTTCGCCATGTTATCAGCGAGAGTGACAGAGTTAGTAGTTGCACCAGTAACAAGTGTATAATGACCTGTTATATCAGCTACACCATTACTTGCAAAGTCGTATATAAATTCGTTTCTATTATGAGATGCCTGACCAAATATATGGACATCACCTGATTGGTCAACATCTAATGAATGTGCAGTAAATCCTTCAATAGTATTAGTAGTATTAGTAGCAACTCTAAGCTCATTGCTAGTATGATTCAACATCGTGCCGTTATACTTAATCTTGGCAGTGTTGACCATCTTCTTACCATCAACCTGTGAGGCAGAATGTGTATAAGCAACGTTGAGATCTCCGAAGATATCAATCTTACTCTTACCAACCATTACAATATCTCTTGCAGGAGCAACAAATCTCTTATTCCAAAGTACAGCACCAGCATTAGTAAACTTACCAACCCAGAAACTATCCTTAGTTACATCATCAGACTTAAGTCTACATGTAGCAGTGACATAGAATTCATCATATTCATCAAAACATACACTAGCATCTTGGAAAGAATATAGAGTATTGCTTATTTCTTTAATCCAATCAACAGTAATTGCATTAATTCCTACAGTTGCCTTACCAAGGGATACATTAATATCATTCGATGATGCTGAAGTTGAAGTCTCCATAGTGAAGTAAACTGCACCATCACTACCAATCGTAATATCAGTAATCTTCTCATTTCCAGCAGCAGTAGCTAATTTCCTCTTAACAACAAAAGCACCAGCAGTATCAACAACTGCTAAGAATGCATCAAATGGATTAGCAGAGTTGGTATTAGTATAACCACCCATTATGAAACGATTAGGACTGCTAGACAACTTAGTTAAAGCAGTTACATAATCTTCCCTAGTAGAACCTGAAATACCAGCATATGCCTTCTGAATACTCAATCCAGCACTTAAACCGTTAGCAGCCTCAATATACTTACATAGAATAATATCAGGGTTATATGCTTCTAATACAGGAATATTTGGTCTATTAGTACCAGCAACCCAAATATCATTACCATCAACGTAAATCTTATTAAATTCTAGGAAGGTTGCTGACCCAGAAGGAGCAGTAGACTCTAATGTCTTCTCCCATTCCTTAACACCAGTAGCAGATAGTTTTGCAACTATACCTACAACATTACCAGATGTATCCTTAGTCTTACCACAAACGTATACTTCCTTATTAGTGTTAACGTAAATATCATTAACTTTAACATAATCATTGTTACTGATTAATGAAGCATAGTAATCACACTTCTTAAAGACCTGTGGATGTGAAAGGATAACACGAGGATTCTCTGTGTATCCAGACCCTGAATTTAAAATCTTGAATGATTCAATAGACCCAACAGATGAAACAGTTGCTTCTATAGATCCACCAGTACCGCTATCACTATCAATAATAACAGTAGGAGGAATGTCTGTGTTATATCCACTTCCAATAGTATTAACAACAACTTCTTCAATACCTTTATATTGACGGACTACAAACGTCTTATTTGTATTATCCATCGTAGGAGTATAGTCTACAAAGACTGTATCTCCAGCAAGTAAGTTATGAGGGTCAACTGAGGTTAGAATACCATAGTTAACTCCATCAAGGGTTTCATAAGTATATGATTCAACGGTTTCACCTTTAATTCTTGAAACACGAGCAGAAACACCACTACCATCAGTATCAGTATTATCAAAGATTAGACGGTCATTAACCTGATAAGATATACCTGGGTTTTCAATAGTAAATCCAGTAACAGATGCATCCTCAAACTTAGTAATAGTATCAACTTCAATATCAACCTTAGAATCAAATCTTACTTTAGGGAAGTAATCAAACAATTGTAGAGGTGATTCCTCAAACATCTGTTCTGGATCATCAATCTCATCTTGAGTGATAATACCATCTCTATTTTCATCTTCTGCGTCAAATAGGAGTGTATCACCAGACTCAGTAGTTAGAGCGTTTGTAGAGGCATTTGGAGTCCTCTCAACATCAATATCTACATTTTCATAAGGGTCTCTATAACGGACAACACCAGTAGGAATATTCTGTTGGACAGCAGCATCTACTAGGTTCCAAGTATCAACTACAGAGTTGTAACTTGGTCCTAAAATATAAGGGAATTTTGGATTACCTGCTTCAGCAGCATCGATAGTAACGAAATAGCAGTATCTACCAGCAGAGAATTCAGGAGTCTTACAGAAACGTCCATTATACTGGTCTAAGTCACCACTACCAAATACATATTGATAGTCTTCAACAAACTTACCAGCAGCTTCATCAGTTAGTAAAGGACCATCAGTTCTTACAGGATATGGGTTTGAAACAGCATCATAGACTAGATTTGTCTTAAGACTATAAGATGTGTTTAATCTTGCAACTTGAGAAGTCTGATTAGTTGGGTCAGAGTAACCATAAGGTCCATATATTGGGTTACCATCAAATGCCCATCCAATAATAGGTGAGTGTGTTAACTGTACATCTTGCTCAAGAATTGCACCAGATGCATCTTCGTATAAGTTATCACCTAAAATATATCTTAATTTTTGTGGGTTAGAAAGGTGAGAGTATTCTCCACCATATTGTACGTTATATCCTTCAAATACAGCACCCTTTGCTGTATCAAACGTAGATGTCTCTTGTAAGTTGTAAGTCCACTCAAATACATTTGGTGTAAATGTAGCATTTATACCAATAGAAGTTAGGTTGATTACTGTTGTACCTTGGATATATCCAATACCTTTGTTAGTGATAGTGATACCAGTAACTTTACCAGCATTCTCACCATCAACGTCAATCGTTGCTTTTGCAACAGCACCAAATCCACTACCCTGTATACTTACTTCAGGAGCAGTAGTATATCCACTACCAGCAGAAATGATAGCAATAGATATGATTCTTCCGTTATTAACAATTGCCTGAGCAACAGCACCACTACCAGAGGATAGAGTTACAGAAGGTTTAGAGGTATAAGATGCACCACCAGTAGTAATATTAACGGTCTTAATTGGACCTCTAACAGATGCAGTAGCAGTAGCACCAGATCCTCCACCACCAACAATGGTGATTTCTGGTTGAGAAGTATATCCACTTCCTCCAGAGTTGATTAGTACTCTTGAAACAACACCCTTTGTTATAATCGCAGTTGCAGCAGCACCTGATCCACCTCCACCAACGATAGAAACAAGAGGTGAAGATGTATAACCAGTACCACCTGCTGATACATCAATAGCAGAAATTGCACCGTCAACCGTTACAGTTGCAGCAGCTCCAGATCCTGCACCTCCAGAAATGGTCATTGCAGGAGGAGAAGCAGCATCATAACCACTACCAGCATTAGTAATGCTAATGGAAGTTACAGCACCGAAAGTTTTAGTTGTTTTTGACTTATAAGACCAAATAGATACACCATTAACCCATGTCCCGATTGGACCTGGGACAATATCAGTCTTAGTCGAAATAGTAGTAGGAGTTAACGCAAATCTGTTTAATTTACGTTGGTTACCTGGAAGTAGAGCAGATCCAGGGAATGGACCTATCTCATAGTTTGGAATACCAGTAGATGCAACATAAACATAACTGGTGTTGAAAAATGTATTCTGGACGTTAGTAGTATAAGGTCCAATAGCATTACCAATTGCACTATTAGTTGACTTACCTTTGTTAAGGTCAACTGAAATTAGAATATTACCCTGTGGCACAACTTGTGCTGGTTGAGGTAATTGATATTGGAATACAGTTGTAGAATCCCTTGATGTGACTAGGAAACTTCCGTTATAAAGAATTGGGTTTGCACCATAGATTGTAACTTGGTCTCCAACCAATAATCCATGAGGGTTAGCACAAGTAACTGTAGCAGACTGGTTATTAACACCACCATAAGCAATGCTAGTTACATTAATGAGTTTTTTAACGTTATACAACCAAGTTGTAAGTTGAGGAGTAATAGATGTGCCTCCCAACTTAGAAACGGTTAATTTGTCTCCTGGTAGGTAGTAAGAACCTGTATCAGTCAATGTAGTTTGATTAGCATCAACGATACCAACCACATTCATCACAACTTCTTGTAATGTGCCTTTATTGAGGTAAACTACGAAATTAGACTTAACTTCTGTAGCAGAGTCCCAAATTTGTGCATTTGATGCTCTAGTACACTCAATAAACTGGTTTAATGATTTTTCTTTATATCTTACAGTCTCTAATCCACCAATAACGATTTCACCGTTTCTTTCTGGCCAACCGATAGTAGAGTCAACAGTTATAATGTCACTGGTAGCAGTAAGAGGCTCAGCGAGTTTTGTTTTGTAAGGTACAATAAATGTGCCTTGAATAGTTTCTTCTGATAGGACTAATTCAAATATCTCTAGGTCAGAAGTTTTAATTGAAATATAGTTTTCAACCAATGCAGATGCTGCTTTAATATTAGGGTCTGCAATATCAGCAACCTGTTGAATTAAAGCATCTTGAATGTCTGATGGCTTACCTGAAACAAGTGTAGCACGCAGAATTGTGTTAATAGACCAAGTAGCAGCAGATGGCTTAGTAATTTGGTCTTTTGGATATGAAATACTTACATTTTCACCATATAGTAACTTAAAGAGGTAAGCAACACTAAATGATGTGCCTTTTGTTGAATAGAAGGTCTTAATATTCTTAATAGCACTTCTTACATCAATACTGTCATAATCCAACTGAGGAACATCAGGAAGGAATTGCTCTGTATACTTATCAAGCAATCTCTTAACAAATAGTGCATCAAGACACTTAACTGAAGAATCTACAGCATGTGCAGCAGCAAGAGTGTCACCAGAGAATACTGCATTACCTTCTTCAGTATATTCCTTAATACCACTAGCAGCTCTAGCACATCCAGTAAGACGACACTTCTCGTAATTCTTACCAGATTGGATTACATTAAATCCAGTTACCTCACCTAAACCAATATCTACAGATGCAGAAGCATGTGGAGGTGGTTGAATGAAAATAGTAGGAGGTGCAGCAGCAGAATAACCAGATCCAAAAGCAGTTATATTAATATCAGTAATTGATCCGTTAAAGATGGAAGCAGTAGCAGTAGCACCAGTTCCTGGGTTTGAAGTCCTCTCATCAACAATATAAACAGATGGAATATCTTCATATCCACCGCCACCACTCAATAATTCGATATCAGTGATTCTTCCATCACCATCAACCGTTGTGGTTAATACTTGAGCACCAACTGGGTCAATAACTGCAACTCTAGGTACAGATGTGTATCCTTGACCAGCATTTAAGACAGTTATGCTTGTAACCTTTCCATTTGTTAATACAGTCTGGAATGATGCTTTAATTGGGTTTGTACCAGTAGGCTCATCAACATAGATGGCTGGTGGTGTAGTATATCCAAATCCCTGAGCAGTAATAGTCGGAGCAGCAGCAAAGGATCCAGAAGTAATGGTAGGAGTGCCTAATGTAGCTCCACCAGGTTGAACAAAGGTTAATCTTGGAGTAAAGGTATATCCTGACCCACTGCTGGTGACAGCAAGACCAGTAACAGCACCATCAGTAACAGTAGCAGTAACAGTGGCTGCAGTACTACCTTCTTTAGTTGGTGTCTGTATCTGTACAACAGGAGGGTTAGTTGTAGAATATCCAGCACCACCTGTTAGTAGTGAAACAGACTTAACACCATTAATCAATGGTTTCACAGAAGCATCACTACCTACTTCAGATTTGATAGTAACTTTAGGTGGATACTCAAATCTATAATTTTTACCACTATTATTAACTTCAACTGAGCTTAAATTGCCTAATGCATCAACACGAGCAAAACCAACAGCAGCAGTACCAAAATCAGGTATTGGTGCCTCAATTGAGAATAAATCTAATCTTCTACCAGCAATAGGAGTAAATCCTAGAGTAATATAAGTGCCATCAAAGGTAAAATCTGATTTTGGTACTAAAAGTCTATTATCATAAATTGCAAGCACATATTCGTCTACAATCGGTGAATATGCTAAGTTTGCAACTGTAGTTTGGAAAGTCTTCTTACCATCTCCAAAAGAAGATGAAATGTTATCTAATGCTACAATACTATTCTCAATAAAACCATTGAGATATGTGATAGATGTTGCTGTTGTATCATCTGATGCAAGTCTAGTCCTTGGTGCAACACTGAATACAACATTAGTGCCATCTATAGTGTAATCTACGCCTGGAACCTGTACTTCACCATATACCTTTACTATTAGGTGTTGAGCACTAGGAGGTGCTACAGGAGCATCTTGGGATGTTAGAGCAAACCTCTTGGTATTACCATCAAAGCTTTGGATGATATTAGCAAGGGTAATCCACTTAAGTTTTACTTGCTCATATGAAATACCTGGTGAAAGTGCAATACTTGGAGAAGCAACTGCCTTCTCATAGAAGATGATTTCATCTCCTATCATTACACTACCGTTATTATCTAAGAAATTATCTACGTTCTCTACAATTATATCCGTATCGTCTAAATCTGCTGCTTCAACAACCTTTGTTGCACCACCTAAGATACTAACATCCAATTTATCAATATCAAGATATTGAAGGAAGTTATTTAATATATTCTGACCAAAACCCGTCTTCTCTTGTGATTTGTAATAATACTCTAAAAACTTGTCGAAGAGTGGGTACCCATCAGAAATGAACTGAGGGGTCTGTCTTGCTATCGCTTGCGATACCTTACTACTTGTCGTCATTATACCTTAGAAACAAGATTGTGTAGTTGTGCTGCCAGAGTTGGTAATAATAATAGGATTCAGAGTCAATGGTGTACTCGAAGATTCAAAAATAGTTGGCGTAAGACTATTTAGTGGGATACTGGTAGGTGGAGTTGATCCAATTGCTCCAATATCAATAGTTGGGTTAATAACTCCAATAATTGTATCAGGACTTGGGGTAGGTATCTGAGATGCGTTTGAAGGTATGATTTGCACAGGAATATTCAAATCTCCTAAGTTTCCAAGGGCACTAGCAGATGTATCCACTGTTCCACCCTCAAATATACCGTCAGCATCAGTATCAACAGCAGTACCTGCTAAAACTGATAGGTTTTTACCTGATGCACCTGTTATATTTGCAGGTCCAAAGCATATATCGCCAGTACTGTAATTAATTGTGCCAGCAGATTGATTAGTAATAACCTTTCTGTTACCACTATTATAATATGTCCTTAAGCTACCAAATCCATCATCTTCAAAATACTGGTCTACAGTAGGACGATCTGCTAGTCTAAACCTACCAGAAACAACAACTGGCTCCTTAACACAACCATCTGCGTTAGAAGTCTTACCTGGAGCACTATCGTAGATAGGAGCACCAGTAGATATACAGTAAGTATTAGTTTCTGCTGTTTTTGGTGTAATGTATTTTACAAGTGATACTTGAGTCGAAACATCCGCAATACACTTATCTGCAAGTGTAATTGCTTTTTGGAATTTCGCAAGACTGAATGAACTGTTAAAGTTGTTAACTTTAGAAGCAACTGCCCAATCATTGATAGCACCCTGAGCATTTGATTCAATAGCAGAGACACTTCTAGCGGAGCAAGCAGGGTCGTAAGTAATAAAGACTTTAGGATAGACGTAAATGCTCTCAGCGTCTGTTACAACAGGTTCAATAGATGCCATTGCATAAGCTCTTAATTGCTT
>Ga0066371_10000005_pt1 | contig 47083 bp, 33 predicted proteins | sample Knorr_S15_td_DCM_FD_71214 | JGI IMG/M metagenome (GOLD analysis project Ga0066371, IMG submission 71214) | Marine microbial communities from Southern Atlantic Ocean transect - Knorr_S15_td_DCM_ad_63m_LV_B | ecosystem: Environmental > Aquatic > Marine > Oceanic | place: Southern Atlantic ocean... | reverse complement strand
TGATTCCCCGCTATTGGATGAAAATCAATATTATGTCACCGAAACGGACGATGGAGTAAGCCAGTATTCGTGGGAGAATGTTTGGGGCATTGGTACCCTTGAAGAAGAATCTACAGAGTTTGGAAATGATGGGTGCGGTTCTTTCGAAATCGTTCAGTATGATGATTCGTGTGCACTTCCGGTTATGTTCAGAAAACCTACGGGAATGAAGTTTGAGCAGACCGAGATGGATAGGAAAGATCCTGATCATCGTGAGGTCACCGTAATTTCGAAGGCTTCCCCCTCTGCATTCATCGATCTTATTGGAAATGGCGATTCGAGTGATTTCAGAAATCCCGCTCCTGGAGATTTGGCGCTAATGATTAGAGCCGATTACCCTGGTATTGAAGTGTACGACAAGGTTAGGGCTGGGCAAGCAATTGTTGGCGGCAATACCGCGGAGGTCGAGGTTACTGGAAGCATTGTCTTCGTTTCTGATCCGGAAGCGTTCTCGAATATGTTGTGGACTGACGAAGTTGCACAAGGAGAGGGGATTCCAAGAGTTTGTGAGGTAGTCGGTGCATACCAGAGTTGTTGGAATGACGCCTTCGAGGATACCGATGGATCCCAGTGGAATGGAAATGGAGACTACTTCAGACTCCTCATTCACTCTATGATGGAGTTCGATAATCTGGAGTTATCAGGAGAGGTGACCAGAGATTTCTCCAATTTCCAAGTTGTGTTTGATGAAAGCAGGCACGTCACAGGGGTTGTCTCAGCCCCATTCGTTGAAGCAATGAGCACCGTGGTACTGTTAACTTCCAACACATTCCTGAAGTGGCTAGTCGTTCTAAATGTCGGACTCTTACTCTTGGTCGCGATGATGATAGTTCCAGAAAAGGAAAACTGGAGGCATGTTTTCGATTTAACTCGATTCTCCGAGAGGCCTAACAAGTTGAATCCCAGCGAATACAGGAAAAGAGTCCAGCAAGCCTTATTCACCAAAATTAGGGTTCATCATGATCTGACTAGAGATCAGATGGCACTCAAGCCACCTGCTGAGATACAGTCAATGATTGGAAACCCTAGGCTAGTAGAGCTAGCCTATTCTAAAGAAAGAAAATACTCCCCAAAAGAGCTCAGAGAGCTGATGCAAGCCATTAGACGCTGGGGAGGCGGAAACTGACCGCAAACACAATTGACAAAAGTAATGATGAACTGGAGATAATAGTATGAACGCACCACCACCAGCAGAAAAACCCCCGGCACCACCAGCAGATGCAGTATCGAAAGGATACGAGGAGAAGGCTGCAAAGGCCAGAGGATCAAAGAAATCCAATGAAAAGCTCGAGGCTGTTGGGAGGATTGGAGAGGCCATAAGCGCCGAAGTACAGAAGGTAATTATTGGAAAGTCCCACGTTATTGACAATGTTCTGATCAACATCCTGTCCAATGGAAATCTTCTCTTCGAAGATTATCCGGGATTAGCTAAGACTCTAATGACCAATACATTCGCTGATGCACTTGGCTGTGACTTTAAGAGAGTTCAATTCACTCCTGATTTGTTGCCCGCAGACATCACTGGGACCAATATCTACGATGCCAAGAAGGGAGAGTTCACATTTAAGCCGGGACCGATTTTCTGTAATCTACTTCTTTCTGACGAGATCAACAGAGCTCCGCCTAAGACTCAAGCGGCTCTACTAGAGGCGATGCAAGAGAAGCAGGTGACCATAGGAGTTGTTACTCACAAGCTTCCAGCACCTTTCCTAACCATGGCCACTCAAAACCCAGTCGAGCAGGAGGGAACATATCCTCTACCTGAGGCTCAGCTTGACAGATTCATGTTCAAGATGAGTGTTGGCTACCCCAACAGGGCAGATGAGGATGAGATTCTCGCTAGGCGTGTAGCTAGAAAGAAGGATGCGGTTGAAGTTGAGACAATCACAGATCCAGCTAGAGTAGTCGCCATGCAAGAGGCCTGCGAAGAAGTGTATGTTGACCCTGCGGTCAGGATGTACATGGTCGAGATTGTTACCAGGACTAGAGAGGATCCAAGGGTATTGGTTGGTTCATCCCCTCGTGGATCCCAAGCCCTGTTGAAGACTAGTCGTGCTGCTGCTGCCATGAGTGGTAGAGACTTCATCACTCCGGACGATGTAAAATCGGTTGCAGTATTGGCGGTATCTCACAGATTGATCCTGAAGCCAGAACACCAAATCAAGGGATTGGAAAATGAGGAAGTTGTTTCTGATATCCTGCGTCAGGTTCCAGTACCTACGGTTTGAGGTCCTAATCTGGATATGAGAGGGGATTTGTGATGGCGTGGAGCAGGAAGTCAGCGATGTTTGCATCTCTGGCTATTGCTCTTTATCTCCTTGGGCTAGTTCTCCGTAACCAGCAATTGGTTACTGTTGCAGTGGTGCTCCTTTCATTCCTCACTTGGGCCGCATTTATGTCAAACCATGCAGATGTTTCTTCATCTGGTAGAAGAGCTGAAGAAGAGAGGAAAAATGAAGGCGTACAGCTAAACAGCATTGTTGCATTGAGAAAGATTTCATCATCGAGGATTTTTGAAGATGGGGAAATAGAAGTAACTTTGAGATTACAGAATAAATCCAACCTCCCAAAGATTGTAGAAGTTAGAGATAGAGTGCCCGAGGTTATGAGGGTCAAGAAAGGTGCAAATTACGTCCTCATGGAACTCGGCCCTCAAAGGGAGACTACGATTAGCTACACCATAGAAACCCCACTTAGGGGATTCTACACGATAGGGCCGGTATGTATCAGAATTCAAGACGCATTCGGACTTTTCCACAATGAGAGAGAGGTTAACTTGTATGACGATTTCTTGGTCTTCCCTAAGATGGAGGACATTAAGGATGCACTAATTAAAAGTAGAGTTCCTAAGATTTTCACCGGTGCAGTGAATATAAGAAATCCAGGAGAGGGTTCTAATTTCTACAATCTTAGAGAGTACATCCCTGGTGATCCGATGAAAAAGGTCAACTGGGCCGCCACTGCTAGAAGTGGAGGTAAGATGATGGTCAATGAGTACGAGAGAGATGCCGTCAGTGATATTATCATAATTATCGACAGTCGATCTGTCAGTGAGACAGGACCCGTTAGTCGGAACTCGTTGGTATACAGCACAAGAGCGGCGGCAAGCCTGTCACAGTACTTCTTATCGAGAAGGGATTCCGTCGGGCTAGTTGTTTACAGTGATGAGATAGTCTCTGTGGACAGAGATACTGGAAAGAAGCAGCTGTATGTCCTACTTACGAAACTTGCCGGGGCTATTGCAAAGGGCAACACCCCTCTGAAGGTGGTGACAAACAGAATCATGCCACACATTAACAGAGGAAGCCCGATCATCATATTGAGTCCACTAGAGGATGACTCAACAATTGTTGATGCTGTGAGGGACCTTCGGGCTAGAAACTTCGATGTCACTGTTCTTTCTCCGAGCAGCCTTGAATTCGAATTTGATGCGAAGAGACTAGACAGAACTGGATATGAGGTATTGAAGACGGAGAGAGATATTTTGATGAGTGAGTTACGCGGACTCGGTGCATTCGTGATGGACTGGGAACCAGATATGATGCTCAACACTGCACTGGCAGGAGCCAGAGGATTCTAGGGGATTATCATGGCAGATAAGGTAAAGGTAGACGGAGGAGGAGACACTTCTCATCTTTACGAAGGCAAGAAAGTTAGGTCTTCGGCCCCAAGTAGGAAAAAAGCTGCAGGCAGGCTCAAATCAAGTACGGAGATACCCAAGGATGCGATACCTGAGATACATGTCCCAAGTTTCATCGAGTCTTTCTTCGGAGGACCTGTGGTTTCCAAGCAGAAGTTCCTCCCTGCTGACAGGATGGTTTCATCACTTCAAATTGGAGCTGCTTCGTCGCTACTTATTTTGTGTTTCTTGACTTTGGCAATAACGCCAATTGCTGGGACCGCGTGGTTCGCTATCTCCAATATGATTGGCATTACTTCATTGGCGGGATTGTTTCATCTTTCTCTGATAGTTATTGGACTAATAGGAGGAATTTATGGGGTTTTCCAGAGAGACAAGCGAGCTATGCTAATCTCATATGTCGCTCTGATACTGGTTACGATTCGATTTGCCGGGAGTACTGTGGAATTCAGATTTGATTTCTTACCAGATGGCGAGATTGCTCAGAAGTTTATTCTGATACTTTATGCAGTTTTCTTGGTCATGTACATCGAGCTGTCGAGCGGGGTAATCAGATTCTCTATGCTTGACACGTCAATAAGGATGAATGAGGTCTATGTCATGGGAGTTAACAAGATCACTAGGAGATACCATACATCTCTTGCTATTGCACCTGTAATTGCTGGTGCTGTTGCTCTGATGACTCTTCTAATTAATCTGATAATCCCAGCAATTGTTGATATCTTTGATGGGAGTTCCGATGTAGCCTCTGAGAGGCTTAGGGAGTCAGTTGAGTTGACCAGTGTGTATGGAGTCGCTCTCGGAACTGCTATTGTTTTCCTTATTATTGCGATAATGTTTGGAGTTAACTTGCCTCTGAGAATCCAGCAAATGAGAGAGCGAAACGCCTAGTTTTTGATAAATCCGCCCATCATTCCAAGATCGGTAATTACGAGCATGGATACTGCCTCTACAACCGGAGCTGCTCTCGGCCCCAATACTGGATCGTGTCTTCCTCCGACCTCTAGAATCTGTCTTTCATTGGAAGGAAGGTGCAAAGTGAATTGCTTTCTTGGGAGGCTGCTAGGTGGTTTGAAGTGTATCTTAACAGAAATGGGAGCTCCCGTAGATCTCCCTCCAAGTGAGCCATCGGCAGTCCCATCTGAAGAGCCTTCCAGAACAGGACTATCCTGTCCGGGCAACCAAGAATCATTGTGCTCGCTTCCTCTCATCACTGATGATTTGACTCCGTGGGAAAATTCCACAGCTCTAGCACCGGGAATGGCCATTAATGCCCTAGCCAATGATGGCTCGATTCCATCGAACCACGGTTCTCCGACTCCTATGGGCAATCCTTCGATGAGTAATTCCACCACAGATCCTATTGTATCCCTGTCCTTCCTCACCGATTCGATCTCCCGAGTCATCAAAACGGCGGCTTCATGATCTCGACAATTCAGTCTGCCAGAATCTGTGGAGGGGTCTAGCTCAGCTTTTCTGTCCAAATCGAAAAGTGGCTTTGATTGGATGTCTCCTACACTGTGCAAGTGGGCATGGCAAGACCATCCCATTTCATCGAGTATAGCCCTAACTTGGCTCCCTGCAGCAACTAAACCAAATGTTAGTCTCGCTGACTGTGATCCACCGCCCCTGAGATCTGCAGAGCCCTCTGACCTCACTGATTCTACCATATCAGCATGACCGGGACGAGGGTGGTCTGGGAGGAATGAGTAATCTTTGGACTTAGCATCGGAGTTCATAGTCAACATCAGTATTGGCCATCCTGTAGCTTTCCCCTCGTAGACGCCAGACATAATTTCACATTGATCGTTCTCGGAACGTTGGGATAAGCCCTTTCTTCCGGGCTTTCTTCTCTGTAGATCTGTGAAAAGAGAGTCGGGATTTATTGGTGTTCCAGGCGGCATTCCTTCAACCAAGGCACCTACACACTTTCCGTGGCTCTCGCCGAAAAGAGTGACTTTGAGATTATTACCGAAATCCATGCCCATTTTATGCCTCCTCGACTAGTTCTTCCGTAGATAAGAATCTTGTTAATATGACTTGATTGCAGATTTCTGACAATTTTATTTGGATTTCTTCTGCGTCTAGGTCATAGCAAACTACTGCGATTGCCGGGCCAGAACCACTGATTCCTGCGGCTAAGGCGCCTGAGGACATCATGAGATTACATATCCGCATAGCTTCAAAATCTTCTGTAGAGGAGGCAACTGCTATTCCATTGGAAGATAGCGAGTCCAATACCGATCCATCAATCAAAGAGGAAAGTGCCCTCTCAAAAAACTGTGAGTTTTTGGAGAAAGATTCTCGTTTGATGGCAGTCTTTCTTGGCCCTCTTAGGCCCAATAGGACAGAAAGACCTGGTTCCAAATGTCCCTCGAAGAGAATTGAGTCTTCTGAAGCCCTGTACGGATCTACGACTTTCCATCCAGGAGTCATCGCTGCCCATGTATCATCCATACTTCCTGAAATTGTGCATCCTGACCTCCTCTGGACATCGACAGCAAGATTCACTATATCATTATCTGAAAGGCCCGTCCAAGATGCATTATTGAGTGCCCTGAGAGCTGCGCATGATAGGGCAGAGCTAGACTTCAGGCCCTGGCCAATCGGAACTTCGCTGATTACTTCCCATCCCATGACCGATGGGAGGGGGTATCCCTTCTCTTCCCAAATAGATGATACCTCGGAAAGAATACCATGCTTATCATCTGGATTGCTCATCTCAAAATCGTGAATAATGACTTCGACATGTAGATTTACCGGGATTGAGCATCCCTTTCCAGTGCCTAGTGCATGAAGTATTGAGATCGCCCCAGATGCTTCTCCCGAGCCTAAGATTGTCATAATTCCCTGACCTCTCCTATGACTGCCTTTCCCAAGTGACGCATGCTATTCTCCGTGACAACGATTATTTCATCGTCCTGAGAAATTTCTGTGACGGAAATTGGTGTGGAATCACTCAGGATCATTCGTACGGTCTCTGCTTGCTGTACCATTACATGACCATAGTGATCTTCTGACTTGAAGGATATCTTCAGCAAAGGACGCCTTTCGATCTTCAATCTCCCAATGGTTGATTCCCTGATTGATCCATCTACGGAAAATACGGAAACTTGGTCTCCTGATTCTAGTTCACTGAGGTATTTTGTCGATTTGTCTGCCATTACCACATATGAGTGAACTGCACCTGCATTGATTCTGAATGGCCTAGTTGGGACATATTCGGAAGGGAGTGTCTCTCCGTGAACAAGACTTAGGCATGCTGAAGTTGACCCTACAACGATTCCCTCTCCCTCGGAAAGTCTCTCTGTAAGGTCCACGCATACCCTCTCTCCCAATCCTCCTTCGGAAATGGATGTAATTTTGGCATGAGAAAGAGAGGGCGGATGTGGCTCTGGACTGACATTTATTCCTTCCCTGACTATTGATCTGGCTGTTGACCAAAGATCTGGAAAATTGTCTTCTGGTGGAAGAACCACAGCATCCACTCCATGCTGGAGTGCATACGCGACACCCTGTAGATCGATATTCTTGGAGATAGCAACAGCCAATTTTGTACCCGAACCTGATGATGCGGCGACTAGGTTCTCCAATGGAATCATCTTCCAATCTCGGCACCTAATCAATATCCATGGGACGCTTCCGATTAGAGAGATGGCCTCTTTCTGCCCTTCGACACCTATTATCTCCACCATTGCTACATCTGGGCTTGACCCATCCCATACTCTCACCTCATGGGAATTTTGTCCGGAGTCTTCGTATCCCTCCGTATCCAACCAGATTTCCATTACACCACCCCTTCAGAGTGTCTTCTCGCTCTCATGAACGATCTCTTTTAGTGCTCTGACACATAATTCTGGGTCTTTCGAGCCGAAAACCTGACGGCCGAAGCAAACACCTGAACAACCAACAGCCATCGCTTCCCTTACCACTGACAGAGTTTCACTGAAATCTCCTTCTTTAGGACCTCCGGCCAATAGAACTGGGATTGGGACTGCCTCTACAACCTTGGAGAACGATTCTTGAGACCCGGTCCATGGGACCTTGACAACATGGCATCCAAGCTCCCATGCTATTCTCGCTGCATGTGCTACTCCCCCAGTCTGATCACCTTCCTCGATCATGAGATTCGGGCCTCTCGGGTAAACCATGCCAAGAACGGGCATATCTTCCATGTGAGCTTGACTGGTTAATTCGCCCAGCCTCTCGATCATCTGTGGCTCATACTCGTCACCCAAGTTTACTTGCGCGGAAACTCCCATTGCGCCTCTGGAGAGCGCCTCCGAGGCTGTTGCCACAGAAACCTTGTCCTGAGACCTCTTTCCTCCATGAATGGTTGAAACTGAAACGTGACACACATATCCATCCCAGCCGTTCCTAGAGTTGTGGTGGCTCAAGAGACCCTTTTGCATGACGATTGCATCGGCACCTCCTCTGATTACCGAGTCTACGGCGTACTCAGTGTCGGAAAGGCCTTCAATGGGGAAGCTGGAAGCCCCATGGTCCATAGGTATCCAAACGCCCTTTCCCCCTGGGAGAATTCTCTCAAGCCTCTCCTCGAGCGTATTCGCCATGTATGCTCGCCGACGCTTCATCACTTGAATGGTGGCTTATGCCCATATAGCCAAAAAATGGGCCAATCACGTCTAAATATCGAAGTCGACGATTACTGGAGCGTGATCTGAGACCACAAGTCCACCTTCTCTCATAACTTCAGCGGATTTCATCAAAGACTTTGCGGCCTCATTCGCCAAGACGTAATCGATCCTCCATCCCCTATCCCTTTCTCTGGCCCTTCTGAAGTTTGACCACCATGTGTATGGCCCCTTCTGGGGCCCCACATGGATTCTTAATAGGTCATACCAACCTCTATCAAGAAGTCTGGTAAACCAATCTCTCTCATGCTCAAGGAATCCGGATGACCTCTTGTTTCCCTTTGGGTCCCAGATATCATCCTCGGTGTGCGCGATATTCAGATCGCCACAAAGGAGTGCTGGCTCTTCCGAATCTACGAACATCTCAGCCCACTCCATCAAGTCCTCAATCCATTGGTCCTTGTATGCTTGTCTTTCATCCCCTGAGCCACCATTTGGCAGGTAAATATTCACGCAATGCATTCCATTGTGCTTTGTATGCAAGACCCTTCCCTCGGGGTCTCTGGTCTCATCTAAGTCGGTATCAATTCCCCTGCCAATTTCTTCCATTCCAACTCGGGAGCAGGACATCACTCCTGAATACCCCTTCCTCTGTGCTGGATGCCAAATCACATCGTATCCCTCTGGTTCCGACCAGTCCTTCGGCATTTGTTCGGGAAGAGCTCTGACCTCTTGGAACAACATCACGTCAGCATCTATCCTCTCAACGAAGTCATAGAGCCCCTTCCTATGGGCGGCTCTGATGCCATTCAAGTTCCAAGTAACTACTCGCATGCATAGCCGTCATTGAGACAGGTCTTTGACTTTCTCGACCAGATCCATGTTCCTTAACCTGAAAATCCCGACTGGCACCATAGCTACAGAGATTAGTAAAACCGCTCCGATCAACTGTAGTGCCACCTCAGGAACCAGTACCACTGGGAAGAAGAATTGCCATGTTGAAAATTCTGCAGCAAGTCCCACTGCCCCTCCAAATGCGAAAATAACGCCGAAAAATCCTCCAATCAGGCCAATCATTGTACTCTCGAATAGTAGCATTACTGAAAGACTGCGTGTGGATGCACCAAGAACCCTGAGAGTAGCTAGCTCAAAGTCCCTCTCAGCAAGATTCATGACCATCGTGTTGAACATCACTGCCAGGGTGAAAATGAGTCCCAATCCCATTATAGCGCCTAGAACCTGTGTTTGCTGATCCAATAGCGATTCAATTCCTCTGAGTAGAGAATCCCTCTCTTGGATACCGCTTGATAACTGTCCCAGTTGATCATCGATGGAGACTCCCTCAGGGAAATCAAGATACACGGATGTTGCATTGTAGCCTAATATCTGCGATAGATCTGTCTGTAAGAAGAACATGGTCCTTGATACCTCGCCCCTGACGGAGCCGACAATCTCAACATCCAAATCATTTCCTGAGATCGATATTGTCCTCATTTCTCCAACTCCCCATCCTGCCATTTTCAGGGACCCCTCGTCCATCATTACCTGGGTTATTTCGGAATTAGCAATTGGTTCAGAGCCTCCAATAATCTCAGTCTCTCTCATTGATTCCCCTTCTCCGAATCCCTGGAGGCCTACCAAGACGAAGTTTCTCTGCAAGTCGGAGGAGTCAACAAGAGTTCCAATTGGAGCCTCTATCAGGATTTCGAATGGGACTTCTCTTTCCAACGCCCATTCTACGACTTCTACCTCTCCTTCAGGTTGAACAAATACCTGAGCATCCCAAGTCTGACCATCTCTGAGGCCCCCAACTATGGTGTCTTGTAGGCCTACAGTCATCATTTGAATGGAGCCTGCCAGCATTAGTGATACCCCAATGGCGAAGAAGGTCATCCCTAGTCTGGCTGGCTTCCTGAGGCTTGAGCGTGCAGATAGTCCGAGAAGGGTCGGCATCCATCTCGTCAATGTCTGAAGGTAGTTGGAGCCAATCCTGATCTCTGAATCTCCCCCTAGTACTTCGAGAGGGTCAATCCTAGTCGCCTTCCATGCTGGATAGACTCCTGAGATAAAAACGATGGCCATTGTTATCGAAATAGTTGACAGATACAGATTAGTGGGGATTTGTCTCTGTATTATAGGGATACCAACTATGCCTTCGTAGAAATCTAACATCCCATTCATTCCGTACGGCCCTGCAATGAGTCCGAGGAAGCAACCTATTCCCCCTATTGCCAGAGGGGCCAAAAGATATCCGGACATTATTGATTTTCTAGGCAATCCCAGAGTCCTCAATATTGCGATTTCACGTGTCTGACTCTGGACCAGTCGTTGCAAGCTAAGAGCGATAGTTATGGCTGCTATGAGCTGTATTAGGATTGTAAATGGGGCAGCCATGGTCTTGGTACTCTCTAAATCGAGTCTCATTAGCTCAATAGACTCGACCTGTCCCCTGTCTCTAATTCGTCCGTCTAAGCCGGTCTCCTCCATGGAGCTGAGAATAGACTCCTTCACAGAGTCCATCTCCTCGCCCTCATAGGCTTCAGTATCAGACAGGTCGAAGGAGGGAGTTCCCGATATATCCAGCATTATGGTGTTCGCAGAACCTTCTGCGTTGCCAGATAGCCTCTCCATTCCAGAATCAGAAAGATATCCAACGACATATTCGCCTGATTCGGGAGGAAACAGAGACCCTTCCGGTGCCATGAAAATATGCAGAGGGTGGTATGCAAATCCTACGATTGTGAAATCCATAACTCCATCCCCTACTCCGATTGTCACTATGTCTTGGAGCTCCAGGGAAAGCGCCTCTCTGACATGCTCATCGATCACTATCTCATCAGCATTCTGAGCTGGTTTTCCGTGTGAATGACCATCGGGAAACCAAGTCTTGTCAATCTCTGCGTCATAGGGTATTCCATGCCATACTGAATTGATAATATTCTGTCCAGAGGCGTTTGTATGGAACATGGCTCCACTCATGACGATCCTGCCCTCGCATCCATCCAAGGGACTAGATTCACTTGGCCATGAAGACTCTAATTCCGCACAAAGGGACTGGACCTGTTCGGGAGACCATAGAGCGCTCTTGTTGTCAATCCAGATGTCCGCTAGATTGCTGCCCGTATCACTATCCTCGTACATCGAGTCATACATAGGCCCTAGATTTGCAGAGTAGCCTCCGAATGTTATCCCTGCGAAAACACCGACGAATATCATCCCGATTACTGCGGACAGTCGTAGCTTAGTCCCCCATAGACTTCTTGCGAGTCTCTTGTTGAGTAGATTGGAGGGCCCTAACATTGTCCAACCTCAAGAAATGGGTGCTTTCTCGACGGATCCAGTCTTCTCATCCGAGACTATTCGGCCGCTGTCTATTCTGATTACTCTGGTTGCATATCTAACCAGAGACTCGTCGTGAGTTACGAGTACCGATGTGATATTCTCCTTCTCGCATGCCTCCACGAGCACCTGCATCACCTTGTCGGAGGTCTCCGTATCTAGATTCCCGGTGAGCTCATCGCCGAGGAGAAGGGTTGGCCTCTTGGCTATACTCCTAGCTATTGCTACCCTCTGTTGCTGCCCACCGCTTATCTCACCGGGGAACCTGTCTCTTTCGGAATGGAGCCCGACCAATCTGAGGAGCTCCTCTGCCCTAGACCTGTCCTTATTACCGGCTAGCTCCTGAATGAGAGTCACATTCTCAATCACGGTGAGATCTTGAAGAAGGTTGAAAAACTGAAAAACATACCCTATGTTTTCTCTCCTGAATGACGTCATTTCCTCTGAGTTACCCCTAGGGACTTCTGAACCTAGGAACATGTAGGACCCCTCGGTCGGACTGTCCAATGCTGATAGGCAATTCAGAAGAGTGGTCTTTCCTGATCCAGAGGGACCCAGAAGGAGAACCCTCTCTCCCTCGTTTATCTCGAAATCTATTCCGTCTAGGGCTTTGACTACGCCGGCGGGAGTCTCGTAATGTCTCTTCAGTTTGGTCATTGATAGGAGTGCCATGGACAAGTCTACGATGCCGCAATAGGCTATTGAGATATCGACCTGAAACTTCAGGCCTAACTATCCCTCAATCTCTTCGGGATGCCATGGAGGCGCCAATTAGGGCTATTGCCCCCAGTAGTGCTCCAAATCCAGGAACGTTAGGACCGAAGGCCTGGGAATCTTCAGTGTATCCTTCTGCCCATGTATCGTAAATGGCAACGGTGAGTCCGTAGTCGTCTCCGATTTCTAGCGTATCACCCGGAGATATCATTCCGTCCATGTCACTGTCAATGAATGTGAACATGATATCACAGCCCTCTACACAATTGGCCTCCCCTGGTGCGCTTGCCACTCCTGATTCAAGGAGTCCAGAAGCGACCAATGAGCACTCGTCCAGAGAGTCTGCTCCGTTGCAATTTAGGAACCTGAGTTCGAAGTCGGAAAGAGGTGCTGTGAAAGTAAGGTTATCTGCAACCACTCCAAATCTTGGACCTGTCTCATGGCCGTCGTTGTCCGAGTCTCCATCATCGTACTCATCGGAACCGTCCTCGCAATCTTCTTCGCCGTCATTTACCCAATCCTCAGGTATTTCTTCGCCGTTGTCACACATCCACATGTCTGGCTCGTTATCGGAATCCGATCCATCATCGTACTCATCGGAACCGTCCTCGCAATCTTCATAGCCGTCATTTACCCAATCCTCAGGTATTTCTTCGCCGTTGTCACACATCCACATGTCTTCTTGTGGCTCGTTATCGGAATCCGATCCATCATCGTCGTCTGCGTAATATCCCCAATCGTCGTCTCCGTCGTCACAAGAACCATCGACATCAATGCACACACAAGATTCTCCATTTGGACATTCAGGAGTTACTCCTGGCCCTTCAGGGCACAGGATTCCCCCCATTGATTCAGCGTAATCTTCACCGTCATTTGAGCAGTAGAATGCGTAATCGTCGTCTCCGTTATCGTCGTCTCCATCATCGTCGTCTCCGTCTCCCATGGTAGAAATCCAATGTTCGAGCTCCTCGTAGTCGAGAGAGCCATCTCCGTTAGCGTCTGAGTAGTCGAATGCGTCTTGACTCTCGGAACGTTCCTGTTCGTCAGCCCATCCACCGTCTTCGTAGATGATGAAGTCGTCGAACTCCGTCCAACTGATTGATCCATCATCATTGTAGTCCATCATGTCGAGTATCATGTCTGGACTCATTTCATCACCATCATGGGAGTCGTAGTCATCGACCATCTCAATGAAGTAATCCAACTCCTCCAAGGATAGGAGGTCGTCGCTGTCTGTGTCTGCTTCATGGAAAATGCCCATCATATCGTCTTGGGCATCCTGACTTTCGCCATCGCCCCAAGAGTACCAGAACTCATCCCAGCTCAGGTAGCCATCTCCATCACTGTCGAACATGTACAATACTTCCTCTGGGGAAGGGGGGCCATCTCCGTCATCTCCGTCATCTCCGTCATCATCTCCGTGGCCGTCATCCAGAGTCTCGGACAATCCATCGAACCAAACTGGAAGTGCGGTCTTTGGGAGTGTCTCATCAACCTCGATTACTACCGCATCGCCCCACATAACGGTGTAGGACATGACAGTGGTGTTGGTTCCATCGTCCATGTTCATCTCATATGATACCAATTCCTCGTTCTCATCCAAGTGGATGGTCATCTCTGTTGAGGCTCCATCCTCGGTCATGGACATGGTCATTGTCTGTGTTCCGGTCGATGCGTCGTAGGTGAAGCTGGCACTTTCGGTAGGCATGTTGTCATCATTGTCCGAATCGGGTTGGTCGTCTCCCATTCCCAAGCCTGGAATTCCTTCAGCAGGACTTCCCTCTATCATCGCATGAACCATGTCCAGAACGGAGCCATCCGCATCTCTTGTCTGAGTACTGCTTGAGACGGCATCGGCCATCATTCCGCTGGCAAGAGAGTGTATGTTGACTACCTGTCCGACTTGGATAACTGTGTAGTCGACAGTCATCATTGGGTCGACTGAGAGGTAAGTCCTTACCATTGCGGAGTCGTTCGCTAGATCGACCATTACGTGCTCCTCTATGTGTATGTTCATCTCGCCCATGCCCATCTCATCTTCTACCATGGTCATCTCGATTACTGATGAGTAGCCCGCTCTGGGGTTTACATCGAGCATTTCATCGATTGACATCTCACTCATCTGCCCCATAAACTGATCCACACTTGCCATGTAGAAGCAGTCGCCCAATGCCTCCAGTGTTGCGTTCTCATCATAATTCTCTGCGTTCTCATCCATGCATCCTAGGACATCATCGACTAGTTCTTCGGTTATACAACCAGACAAGGAAGTGGCTATCATCAGAAGACTGGCAATCAGAGCAGTTGTCTTGTTCATGAGACTTGCCCTACTAATCAGCTTATCAAAGATGGGGCGAACTAGTCTCATTGTGGTGCAGGGGACAGGATTTGAACCTGCGAAGCACTACGCACTGGGACCTAAACCCAGCCCCTTTGACCACTCGGGTACCCCTGCTTGATTCCGCGGGAGCATTCATCAGTCAAGAACTCAACGTATGGAGGGCCAACCATCGAATAGGGTCTTAACCCCCGTTTGCGGCGGCGGCATATGGCACGAATAGGGGTAATCGGACTAGGCAACTGGGGTACAGCCCTGGCTAAGGTATGGTGCGAAGATGGTCATAATGTACTTGGTTGGACCATTGAGCAAGAGGTATACGAAACTCTGATGACTAATTCAGTGAATGAGAAGTACTTGGATGGTTATGAGATACCTGAGCTGCAAGTAACTATGGAGCTCTCTGATGTAATCGAGACCTGTGAGATACTGGTACTATCTCTACCCAGTGGGGCAATCCTAGATGTCGTGGACAGGATTGTACCTAGTTTGAGGCCCTCTCAAGTGATTTTGGATCTAGCAAAGGGGCTAGCTCCCGAGGACGAGGGAGGTTCGGGACTGCTCTCCGATTCAATAGAAGAAAGGCTGCATGAAGCTGGGAAGTCAAATCCTGTAATTGTGATGACGGGGCCTACAATAGCTCCAGAGGTAGCTAGGGGAGTGATTACCACTGCACTTGTCGCCTGTCACGATCACAGTGTCGCTGAAAGAATCTCTGAGAGGCTCTCGACTGAGACCCTCTTCCTTCTTCCGGCAGATGACCCGAATGGTGCAGAGCTCTGGGGTGCGTACAAGAACTGTGTCGCCCTAGCGTGCGGATTGGTGGATGGGCTCAAGGACTCTATCGGGGGAGACAATCTCAAAGCGGCCCTGGTCCTGAGGGGGTTTAGCGAAGGAATGGCTCTCTTGGAGGCGATGGGGGCATCCAGAACCACGGCATTCGGGCCTGCGGGACTTGGCGACCTATATGTCACTGCGACGAGCCCCAGAAGCAGGAACAGGACTCTCGGGGAGAAGCTAGGTTCTGGAAAGAGTCTCGAAGATTCCCTAGAGGAGATGCATATGGTAGCTGAGGGGGTTAGAGCAACGAGGATGTTCCTAGCCAGAGCCCCAAAATTAGGTATTGAAACCCCTTTCATCGGAGCCTTAGGGGAGCTTTTGGACGGAGTAATCACAGCTGAAGATGCCGTAAAGAGAATGGTCGAGAGCTGATTATCAATCGGGATAAGTTGATTTGCGCTATCCCCTAGGAATTCTGATATCATTGTCCCTTGAAGATCTGACAGAATTTGAAAGTCGTCTACTGAGATGGATTTCTTCCTCGGATTTCGTCGAAGTTCCTTGGTCTACCAAGAGGGCTGCTGAGGCTTTCAAGGTGGACGAGAATGAAGTATACGAGGCCCTAGCCTCTCTAACATCCAAGGTGCCGGAGAATATTCAGATTTTCTACGAGGACGGTGCGATCAGGATTGTTGCTGATTCGTGAAATTACCGCTAATGGCGGCGGATAAACTGTATCATCTAGGGGCAGAGCCCGAGAAGACTCAATTCGCCTGCGCCTACCTTAGCACTCTACGACCTCTGGAAGGAAGTGATAACTTCGAGCCATGTGGGGGCCCTAAGATCGTCATCTTCAGTGAAGAAAGACCGGACATAAATGGAAATGAAGTCAATTATTAGCACCACTAGGAAGATTATGAGAAGGTAAGCCACTACCTTGTCGTACTGTAGGAACCTCAGGTACAAGTCAATGTAATACCCGATTCCTCCGGCTCCAACTATGCCAATAATTGTCCCAGATCTGAAGTTGTATTCGAATAGGAAAATAGAGTGGGAAATCAATTCGTTTGCTGATTCGGGTACGACCACACTCAGGGCCGTCTCGTACTTGCTCAACCCCATTGCTTGTGCGGCTTCCAAGGGAGTCTTATTCAGTCCCTCTATTGCCTCATACCACAATTTGCCCAGGTATCCCACAGTATAGACGGTCATTGCCAGAACTCCTGAAAGTGGTCCCATGCCAATTAGAATTACAAAGAATATCGCCCAGATAAGGCTAGGGAGACTCCTAAATGCTGATAGGATAAATCTGGATGAGAAGGATAGCCACCCTGGACTGAGGTTTCGAGCAGCGGCGAGGGAGAGCGGGAATGACAGAACCATGCCAAAAACTGTCGCTACAAATGCTATTTTGATTGTCTCTATGACCCCTATCCATGCGGTAGAGCATGTGAACTCAAAGGGGTATCTTGCGGTGCAAACCGGGTACACTTGTGGCTCCAGAACGCTCCAGTCAGGAGGCCAAAGTGACTGATAGAAGAAATTTTTCAGATTTCCAAAACCTCCTGTGAGCCTTCCCCAATCACTGACCATGCCATCCAGAACAAGGAATGCCAAAATCAGTATGAAAAGGAAGGATTTGGTCAAAAATCCACTATCGATTGCAGTCTTCATATGTTCACCTCCAATGCCTTCGTACCCTTGATGAATGGGTTTATTCTTCCATCATCAATTACCAAGAGCTTGTCGGCCATCATCTTGGCTCTGGTGATATCATGTTCAACGACTACCAGAGAGGCGTTGTTTTCTCTTACGTAGTTAGTTACCGCTTCCAAAACAGATGAAAGTGTCTCCTCGTCCAATTCACTGAGGAACTCGTCCGCCAGAATTAGCCTGGGCCTCTGAGCCAATGTGCGAGCAGTCGCGACCCTCCTCTGTTGACCACCCGAGAGTCTTCTTATTGGCTCTCTCGACTTTTCGGTCAGACCCATTTGCTCTATCGCCCTTATCGATCTTTCCTTCCTGTCTTTTCGTACACTAGTTCCAGCTCTTGCGCCCTGATCCACATTGTGTCTTACGCTAGCGTGCCGAACGAGCCCTAGTTTTTGGGGAACATAGCCAAGATGTCCTCTTGGAGGGCTCTCTGGAAGCGTTCTGCCGCATACTTCAAGAGTTCCAGAAATTGGGCTCACCAAACCGGCTATTGTCCTTAGCAGGGTCGACTTGCCTATTCCTGAGGGGCCTGCGATTGCAATTATTTCCCCGGGGAATACCTGTAAATCAGGAACTTTAACAAGTGGAACTGAGGGATCATAACCTATTGCCACATCCTTCAGAACCAAAATTGGTTTGTCGGGATTGGAGCCTGCCTGCATATCTCCCACCATGGTATAGTTTAGGCGCTCCTAAACCCATATATGGTATTGATGGAGCGAAATTTGTCAGACATCAATTGGATTACTCTGTTGACATGTATTCCTCGATGGCGTAGAATCCCCCTGGTACCATTAGAATATCCTGAGAGTATTCGCCAAGGTGTTCTTGTGAATTTACCCTAGCTATTCCGGGCCCATTCAGGATATTCTTCAGAATCTCGTCTCCACAGCTCTGTTTCGGGATATCCTCGAATACCTTGTGGACCGATATATCGTAACATCCGGTATATGTTCCGAAACCAGGACGGGAGTAGTTCTCCAAATACATGTCATAGTTCAAATCGATCAGGGAGTTTAGTATTGATGCCCTGCTCCTAGTGTCTAGGACGAGAGGGTTGTACATTACGGAAGTGCTAGGAAGGCTCCCGACTATCCCAAGTGATGAGTAGTTGGATTCTCCCAGACACCAGTCTTCTCCTTCTTGAATCGACTCTGCGCATTCGTTCGAGATGAAGTTTTCACTCAGGAATGCGACCTCCCCATATCCCTCAGAAAGGCACCTTACTGCGCCTGATTCACCAAAATAAGTAGTGTTGGGCATTGGGATCGAAGAGCTATCATTGAAGTACGACATGATTTGTAACTCTTGACTTAGAGAAGTGGAATCATCATTCACTATGTGTCCGATATCTATGAGGTAGGATAGTGGTGCTATTGAGCTGGTATATGGGTCGGTACCAGTGTGGCAAGAGACCATTCCCTTAGTTGAACCATAAGGATCAATCATACCATCGTCTGTCTCACTATTTTCTAAAATTCCGCTCCCTGATAAGGACCATCCCGATATCGCCGAAGAAGTGGTCTGGTCATCGTTCTGTATTGCTGCCAGTACTGCTAAGCCGTGTGCTTTCCAAGCTACAAGAGAGGATGTGTGTTTCATGAAGGCTATATGGGATTCACCCGATTCAAGGGAGCTGATCTTTTCAGATTCTGATTCAACGTGGATTATTGATACGTTCACTCCTAGCTCATCACTAAGGAAACCTGCCAATAGATTTGGATCGTGGTCTGTTCCAATGATGGACTCATCGACCTGGAAAGCTATTCTTAGCTCTTCTATCGATATCGTGATTTCTTCCTCTGAATCTTGTTCATCAACGAAGTATGCCGAAATTCCAGGTATGCTGGTGACGAAAGAAGAGTAAATCCCCAAGTGATCATCGGAGTTGGTCCTGACTACTCCGCTGGTTCCGAATGTATTGGAAAGTATCTCAGAAGAATCAGTGTCTTCGTCTAGAGATGTGAGTAGCTCCGTTAAATCTTCTAGGGTCCCATTGTCGAGATAGTCTGGATTGTATACGAAAACATCGCTAGGGGCCTTGGCGAATGAAGGCAATGCTACGTATCTGCTATTTTCCAAGCACCAATCTTCTCTCGGGGATTCATCTCCGACTGGACAGAAATCTTGGATAGAATTATCCTTGGCGAATGCTATATCGCCCGCTCCTTCTGATAGGCATTTGAGTGCACCTGATTCCCCATAGTATGGCGTTCCAGGATCTGGTATTGATGAGTCATCGCTGAAGTATCCATGGATGGTGCCCCTCAGTGATTCAATGTCATTTGGATCTCCTAATACATTTGCGTATCCTAGGCCCAGTAGGAATCCCATTGGAAGCATCATTCCAACTGAATCTAGCCAACCAGTGTGACACGATGCCTTACTTTCCATCAGGGAAAAGGGATTAGTTAGTTCGTTAGAATCTAGATGGGCGATTGCCATGTCGCTATCATTCAATACCCATGCGTTGGCATTGTAGTATGACCGTCCGTCTGATTTCTGATCTGCGGCAAGTACCTCTGTCCCGTATTCGTTCCATCCGATCCATGCATTGCCGCTATCCATGTATGCAATATCCACATTTCCGAATCTTAGTGCCTCGAGCATCGCTACCTTAGAGTCAACAGTGTTTATCGTGATGTCAAAATTTGAGATCTGGGAAATGTGATCAGCAAAAATCTCTGGGCTTGAGTCGGCCTCAAGCATGTTAGAGGATACCTCGTAGGCGATTGTGAGGGATATTCTCTCATCGTCAGGATCATTTTCCCCTATGCATCCTGAGACGGTGCACAATATCATCAGAATGGCCATCATTGAGGCCTTTACATTGGATTTGCTCGCATGTCCGAGAGGGATTGTTGACTTCATGATTGAACCCCATACTCTGGGTATTTGGATTCTTTCAGTGCGCATTCTAATTTCTAAGGTGTTGACAGGGGGCGTTCCGAACTGCGGATTCGAAAATGATGATTGGGTGTGTGTGTATGACGCTAAGCGCCCCCTGCCAACAAAAAGTTGTGTCATCTGCAGTAGCTCTGCAGAGCCTTGGCTATATCTTCACAATTCAGTTATTCACTGAAGTGTTCCGATATCGTCAGCTGTGATGCCGAGTGCGTCCCATGCAGGCTGTAGGTACATGCGTACATGTGCCTCGTAATCTGCGTCTGTATCGCCGTCATTCTTCAGATCGAAGATGTCGACTATCTGGGATGCGCCGTAGTCAGCGTAGTAACCTGGCATTCCGCTACTTGGGAAGACGGAGGCAAATCCATCGCATATCTCTTCTGATGTTGCTTCAGCGTAAACGAAGTGTAGGTCAGTATTGTAGCACATGTAATCGCCTTGGCCTTGGTACTGTGTCCAGACGAAAGCATCACAGTTCGATGCAGCGCCTGCTCCAATGTAGGCCATTCCGTGAGTCTGGTTGTTGTAGCATGCGTCAGTGTGGTCAGCCACGTAAGCCTCTATCACCCTGAAGAATGCATGACCCTCTGCCTGATGCTTGTCGTAGTCTGCGGCATCTCCTGCAGCTAGATCGTCGGTCATCTTCGATGCGTACCTGACTGAAGCCTGGGAGTAGACAATTACTACGTTCTTGAGTATCTCATCTCTCGCATCTACAAGTCCCTGCATGTCCTCGTTCTGCATAGCAGTTAGGCCCGCGTTCATTGCCGCTAAAGTCGCGACGTTTGTGGCCGCTGTACCGTCAGCGTTTGCAGTTCCGAAGTTGCCTGCTCTCTTGTCAGCTGTTGCGTATGGCCCGCATCCATCGTAGTCTGCGTCAGCATCGTCGGGTCCGTGATAGAATGCCCATCCTTCGTCCCAAGCGTGCTGCGCGTCATCAGGGCCCCAGTTTCCTGCCTCGGCCTTGATTATAGCAGCATTCAGCTCGTGGATCGCGTATGCAGTCATCACACCATTCTGAATTCCCTTCTCTGTAGCCTGGTCCCTTACGGTGTCAGACTCGCCTGCGAATGGACCAGTTCCATCGATTGCAGCAGAGACGAAGTCGTTCCATGAGCCATCGGCTCCGTAATAGTCGTCGTAGGCATGGTTCTTGCCCGATGCATCGGCGAAGCCCATCAGGGTCCTGTAGGATCCGTCCGACTTCTCCGCGTGCTCTCCGTTCTCATAGATGTCCTTGACGCCGTCCCAGTCGTATGCTCCAGATAGGTCTTTGATGTCACAGACATCTCCCATCAGCATGCGGTGGTTGTCGACGTTGGAAGCATAGTCATAGCCTCCATCGGAGTCATCCAGGTCAACTGCTTCGTCCCCTCCTGTACACCCAGCAAGAGCGCTCAGGAGAAACATCATTGTCATCATTGTGCTTATTGTTTTCAGATTCATATAATCATCCTCGGGCCTTCGCGAGAGGAGTAGGTATTTGTAGTTTAGGTCTCCCTAAACTTTTATTTTGGTACGATAGAGTCATGTCCAATGGCCTTTCAAAGTGTACATATGAGTGGCATATCCGAATCTCCATGGCTCTCTTTTGTGATTACATTGTCAATCATTTCAATGCCATTGGCTGGTATAATTGGGGATCATGAATTAGCTCCAGAGCCAAAAAGAATGTATCAGATTGGAGGAGGAGGAGGGAGTCTCGAAGAGCAATGTGGTTCGATCACCTTCGAGAACATGTTTGAGTACTCTAAGGCTACATTTGATATCGTAATTAGCGATGATTGGGAAAGTGCCAATGTCCAAGCAGTTGCTTGGGTGAATGGAACCCTGGCTGATGAGTTGAGGCTCACTATGGACGAGTTCATGGAATTACTAGATCCCAACAAGGGAGGGGATGGTTGGTTTTCCACCGATGAGAGAGAATTCTTCAGAGCTCTGGCGAGTGAGTGTATTGAGCATACTCTGACAAGAATAGGCCTTAGAGACGGAGCAGCGCATAGAGGAGGAGTAGGTACCGATTGGAAGAATACTAGCTGGGAGGAAGACGGGGTAGAGATAGAGGAGTGGAATATTGTTCCTCCTCGTCATTCTCAGATGAGGGGGTGCACCTCATCTATTGGAGGGGAATGCAATGAAGTCCCAGTCATTCCCGACTCAAACAGGGATTGTGACACTGGTGTTTCCTCCGATATGGGCATGGATGAGTGTAGAGTCCAACTGTGGCTGAACGCCACTCTTTCGATTACCGGAGTAGACGACCCTAGCAGATTCACATTCTCGATGAATGCTTCCAATCTATCAGGGGCCAGATTCGACTTCACTTTCCCCCAAATGCAGGATCTTCGTCTGGAAATGTGGGATGAGTGTGAGGGGAGGCAGGTCGGCCTGAATGAGTCGACTGCTGGTGGAGTAGCGCCAATAGTAGGCGGTTGCATAGGTGACGGCTCGTCCACATTCAATCTCGTCGAAAACGAAGATGGCGCACTTACTCTGGAGCTTAGTCCAAATGGATACAGAGAGAACTGGCCATTGGGCGAAGATTTGTTCTTTGACTTCACTACAGAACCTGTCCCCGAGCCAGCTCCCCCATCTTGGACGAACGAGTCCCCAGCCAACGGGACTTGGTTCCCTGTTCCAAATTCAGGAGACGTAGTATGGGCCGACTGGAGCGAGGGAGTATCCAGATGGTTCTATGATGAAAATGGCGTATCGAGCCTACAGATAATCTGCCATGATGGTTCTGGTTTTGCACTGGAGGAAACCTCAGACAGATCGATAGTAGCGAGTGTCCCGGAATCTGGTACAATGGATGTCACCTGTCAGGCAACGGACAGCGAAGGCTTGACTACCGATGAAAGAACATGGCATGTTGGCGTCCCATTTACGGTCTACTCTGAGTCCGAAGTTTTGACTGATCCTCATCAGATTTCTATAGATTCAAGTCCGAATTGGCCTTTGTTGAGCGTTGCAGTTCAACTGGTTCAAGGATCCATCGCCCAAGATCTTGGAACAGTAGAAATTGCTTCTTCGGGACCATATAGTGTAATCGGTGACTCTTCCAATATGCTACCGGGCGTTGTAGATGCTCGTGTTATGGTAACTGGAGATGGAGTCTTTACTATGCAGCATACATACAACCTGGCAATAGTCAAGGAAAGCTCCCCCCCTCTGATTTCAATCTCTGATTCTGAGTGGGATGGGTGCTGTTGGTTAATGCGCGGGCAGTTCAGTGACCCCGATGGGGAATCAGTCTCTTTCACAATGAAGATTGACGGTTCGAGAGCGGGCTCTGTAAGTGTATCTGGAAACTCTTGGTCAACTCCTCGTATTGACTTCACATTATGGGATTCGGGAGAGCATCATGTAGTGGTGGAGGGTTGTGATGAATCTGGCAAGTGCTCAGAAGTAGGGAAGATAGTGAATAATTCTCAGTTGTTCGAGCAAGTTGTCATTGGACCACAAGAGCCTGCGGATGAGCCTGCTGGATTCCTCCCCTCGAGTGGCCTAATGAGTTTGGCAATAGCATTTGCATTGGGAATTATACTTCCCCGAAGGAGGGATTGAAATGACATTTTCTGGTAGAGTAGAGGAGATTTCTCACATGAGGGGGCTTCTGGTATCCTTTGAAGGCAGGTCTCCCAACCTTGGCGATACCATTCGTGTCAAGGGAGGTAAAATATTGGGGAGAGTGGACACTGTTTTGGGGCCAGTTGATTCTGGATTAGTTCACGTTTATCCAATTTCCAGAGGAGTGGAGGTCGAGCGCGCGATGGGATCGCCAGTTGAAATCGCTCCTCGTAAATCTGGAAGAAGCAAGTCGGGTGAACGACCCCGGGGTCGCGGAAGTGGCCAGAGATATGAGAAGGGGCGCTCTAGGGACTCCGGGAGAAGAGAGCGATCCGGGAGAAGAGAGCAATCTGGTAGAAGAGGCCAGAATAATGGGAGGCGGAGAGGCGATACTCCTAACAGGGGCACAGGACCACATAGAGGAAGGAGCCAGAAATTCGACAATCGTGGAAGTAGGAAGAATTCTAGAGGACGTGGGAGAAGGTGAAAAATCTAGGCCACAGGCTAGGGGCCTCTGGTACGAAATTAGAAAATACGATCGAGGGACTTCTTGGTTCTACAGGCCTAGTTTCAGATAGGAGATTCAAGTACTGGGAGTTTGACACTAGAGAGTCAAGTGACGGCATACTATTCGTATTTCATGATGACCTGATATTGAAAGAGGGGAATCTTATTCCAACGAAAGATATGAAATTCGATGAAATTTATCAGACAGGGCTTTCGTTGGGAATTAAGATCCCCAAATTCAAAGATGTGATTAAAGAACTCAAAAACAGAAGTGAGAAAACTATGATAGAAATCAAGTATGTAAATTCAGATTCCTGTAGGGACGAGATATTCAACTCTGTGGCAGACAGGCATAATTGGATGTTGATGAGCACGCCGAGTAGATTCATTGATTCATTCCCAGATGAGTCCAGAGAATACTGGCGCAATAGAGCCAGAGAGTTAGATCTCAAACTTGTGAGAGTAGGGAGACATAAAATTGACTTATTCAGAGCTTCTAATTCCAGGGCTATGTGGGGATTCGCCAAGATAAAGTGGTTTTTCGGTTTTTGAATATTTTATTGTGATTTAGGTTACCCTAAATTTTATGTTTGGTATGCTCCACGATGAGTCATGAGATCCGAGGAGATCAAGAGTTGGGCATTGGCGAATAAGGCATTTCTGATGGCAGGGATAATTTTCTCAGCCGCAGTTCTGTATCTTATCTTCGATGTCAACTATGAAACCTGCGATGATGAAGAAAACTGCCTCACGATTGCCTTTGAGGTACAGGACACGTACTTGATTTGGGATAAGAATCCTCAGCATCTGGCAGATAAAATGAGTTCTCTAACTGGCATGGACGTAGAGATATACCCAGTTACTGGTTCAGGTGGAATAATTGAAGCGATAGACAAAGGGAACGCCGATATTGGGTTCGTTGATGGTGCAGCTGCATGGTTGGCTTGGGAAGTATACGAACTGGACGTACTGGCTGCCGAATGGAAGTCAGATGGCAGGACCTACTACAACGCAGCTGCATGGGTTAAAGCGGACTCGGACATTGCTGCAGCTCACCTAGATGATGATCCTGATACTGATCCATTTGCTCTCATGGAGGGCAAAAAGTCCTGCCACACTGGATGGTTGAAAAGTGCTGGAATGCTTATCCCAATGGGATATCTAATTGGAAATGAGTATGCAGAAGTTATTGGAGATCCCAATGATATTGATTCCCTAAGGGCCACTGTGACCAACTTCTTCCACGAGGATTCTAGTATTCCTGAGGGAGGGACTCAGTACTCAGGATACAAAGGCGCAATGAAGTGCATGATGACAGGTCACGGGGATGTTGCATTGACCAAGGATACGGCTTATCGCTTGTACTGTGATGAGAACGATGATGGGATTGCTGATGGGGATGATTGGTGTATGGATTTAGATGATCTTGTCATGCTTCCTTCATTTGGACAAGCTCCGAGTCATCCTGCACTGTACAACCCAGAGAATATGGATAGTGAGACTGTAGGAATGGTACAGGATGCGCTTGTATCTCTAAACGAAGACTCGGAGGGCAGAGAAATACTCAGTGATCTTCTGAATACAGATGGAATGGTAGCTACCAATGCTGATGACCACCTCGGAACTTATGGTGCAGCAGTGGCAAATGTACCAGGAATACAGGCCTACTTTTCCTGAATTGGGCCCGGTTAGATTGATATCATATTTCCAAATGGAGATGTCTGGTGATATTTTGAGAGTGGCGACGCTACTGGCTATTCTGTTACTGTCCTCAATCTGCACAGGGTGCTTCGGAGGAGAGTCGGATGATGAATTTGACTGGCCGGATCCGATTTCGGACGGTTGCCAACTTAATTTTGATCTCGAGTGCTCGACAATGTTGCAACTTGGAGAAACCGCCCATCACTCCATCATTAATCCGATTGATGGAAAGATGTGGATTATCTTTCTTGGAGGAATGATAAAATCATGGGATGGTGAGGATCTCGAAGATGTTGGAGATCTTAGCGGCATAGTCAGTAGATGCCATATGGAACAAGGCCTACTTGGGCTTTCCTTTGATGATGATTTTGAGAATTCTGGATTAGTTCTGTTGTCATACGTTGAGGATGGTACTTGCGAAGGGGAAAATCGATCTGATCTGGTCCTCTCATCTGCCAAATTAGGAGAAAATGGGGGAGTTGATATCGACTCCATTACAGTTCTCAAGCGAATCGAACAACCTTATAGAAACCATAATGGTGGATTCCTACTTCATGCTGGTAATGGAAGTTATCTTTGGGGAGTTGGGGATGGAGGATCTGCTAATGACCCTCATTCCAACGGGCAGGACCAATCTAACCCACTTGGAACTATTCAACTATTCAAATTCAGAGATAATGAGATCGAGTCGGTTCTTGATAATTCTACAGGAGACCCCTATATTCTCCATCATGGACTTCGGAATCCGTGGCGGTTTGACATCGGTAGTTCCGGCGATCTTTGGATAGCCGATGTAGGACAGAACTGTTGGGAGGAAGTCAACCTAGTATCTCTCGGCGAAAGGGCCAATTTGGGATGGAGCGATAGAGAAGGATTCCAAGAGTTCCACGAAGACGTGAGCTGTACAGACGTACGTGAAGAAGAGAAAATTGGACTAACTGACCCAGTGTTGGCCTACTCGCATGAAAATGGCAACTGCTCAATAACTGGTGGATTCTGGATGGACTGGGGGCCTGAAATACTTCAGAATGGATATCTGTATGGTGACTTCTGTACCGGGTCGCTATGGATACTTGAGGAAACGGATGGAACATGGTCCGAGACATATGTCGGAAATTCTGGGGGCATGATTGTTGGTTTCGGCAAGGGAATGAATGAAGAGATCATAATTTTCCATTGGACTGGAGACATTATAAAAATACATCAAAAATTCTAGGACAGGTATAGTATCCTTCAAGCCTTGATGCCTCACCCGAGTGACATGACCGATGATTCAGGGGGCAAGGGTGACCTCTGGATGGATGCCATAGAAGCGGAAAAGAGAGGGGATAGGGAAGAGTCCCTTAGAGTTTGTAGGGAGCTTGTTGCCACCGAACCTGATAACTCGGATGCATGGATGACTATCGCCAGGATGGAGCTCCCAGCCCCTACCAAGGGAAAACAGGAGATGCCAAGTCTTGTTCAGACGGCAAAGTCGGTAACGGCACTGAAGAAGGTGGTAAAGCTTGATCCAGACAATCGTAGGGCTTGGGACCTTGGGGGAACATTACTTGTTGATCACCTGGGAATGATGGAGGATGCACTGGAATGGTGGGAGAATCGTAGGGAGCATTCGCCCACCGAAGTAACCCCTCTTATCGAGCAGATATCTATTCTAGTTAGAATGGGCTATTACGAAGAGTGTGCGGATTTAATCGAAGAGATGTTCTCATCTGAGATGGACTCTGTTGATGGGGGAGTCAGGATGAGAATGGGAAGAGTTAGTCAGACAGTTTCCAAGGCTTCTAAGATGGAGGATGATGAGATTTTCAGGCCGAACCAACCCAAGCATCCCCGATGGGGAGTAATAGAGAGGCTGAAGAAGAAAAAACCGATTTCGCAAGGCCTATTCCTAATGCTTTTCGTTGCCCCCATGGCATTCTTCATTGGAAGTGCTAGTATGGTGTTTATTGGCAATTCTGGTTGGGCGTTGCCTCTGGTTTTCATAATACTACTCGTAGCGGTGATGGCGATAAGTAGGCTTAGCATGAATCTTCTACAATCCATAAATAGGCATGCTCTTGACTTGGAAAGGGCAATAGATTACGAAACTACAACGGGCCAAGTATGTATTCCAGATAGCATAAGAGAAAGTCCCCTGTATTCGTCATTGATGAAGAGCAAGATGCCTGCCATCAGGGAGAGAGTTTCTTTGATTGTCGAATCTGACGAGAAGATGCCAGTAAAGTGGAGTTTGGACATTCCAATGTTACACGATTAGGTTCCTGCGGAGAAGTCTAAAAGATATGATTTCTGATCCTGAGTCAGCTCGTCGATCATTATTCCCGAGGAGGACAGTTTCAATGCGGCAAGTTCCCTGTCCTGCTCTGGGTGAATATCATACACTGTGTTTTCATAGCCGGATCCTTCCTTGGCAAGTCGGCATAGGGCGAGGAATTGATTGGCGAAGGACATATCCATGACCTCACTCGGATGCCCTTCTGCAGATGCCAGATTGACCAGTCTCCCCCTAGCTAGAAGGTGAAGTCTCCTCCCGTCTGCCATGGTAAAGGCCTCGTTGTTATCCCTGATAGTGAAGACCTCTGTTGCCCTTTCCTCCAAGTCAGTTATGCTTATCTCACAGTCGTAGTGTCCAGTGTTACAGATTATCGCCCCATCCTTCATAGAGTCGAAGTGCCTTCCCACAATTACATCCTTCATTCCAGTGGCAGTGCAAAATAGATCTCCCAAAGGCGCGGCTTCGTCCATCCTCATTACCCTGAATCCATCCATTGATGCCTTTAGGGCGGGAATTGGGTCAATCTCTGTAATTATTACATTCGCGCCCATTCCCCTGACCCTCATTGCCAAGCCTCTTCCACAATGTCCGTATCCGGCTACCACGAAGTTCTTCCCAGCAAGGAGCACGCTGGTCGACCTTAGGATTCCGTCAATTGTGGATTGCCCTGTTCCATGAACATTGTCGAAATCCCACTTGGTCTCAGCATCGTTAACTGCTATTACTGGATACATCAGTTCGCCCGCATCTGCCATTGCCCTCAGTCTGTGGACGCCTGTTGTAGTCTCCTCAGTTCCTCCAATAATTCCATCTGCCAAATCCTTGAACTTGGAGTGTACCCGGTATATCAGATCCGCACCGTCATCGAGGGTCAGTGTCGGTTTCAGATCTAGGGTCCTGTCTATACAGTCATAGAATCCTTGGTTATCTTGGCCATGCCATGCGTGTATTGAGTAGCCCTCTGAGGCCAGCCATGCAGCAACATCATCTTGTGTTGAAAGTGGATTGCATCCTGACCACGATACCTCGGCGCCCGCCGCCTCGAGGGTCTCTATCAAGACTGCAGTTTCCTTGGTCACATGTAGGCATCCAGCAATTCTTTGGCCGTCTAGGGGGCGTTCTGACTCTGCTTTCGCCCTAAGAGAGGCCAGGGCAGGCATCCTGCTCCTTGCCCATTCAACCTTCAGCCTACCAGCATCAGCTAAGCCGATGTCTGCTACGGTATATTCACCGGATACTTCCAACGCTATGCCCCGCCCCGTCTTTGTTGCTCGTAGTAGCTTGCGTAGTATTGCTCTGCATAGGCCCTGGCCTGTTGCTCATCATAGCCTGATGCTACCATCTGCTGCACGTATGCTTCAACTGGGTCCATGGTCTCCACGCCTCCAAATTGTTCGACTGTGTCAGTCTCTACTTGGCCTCTGGATCGGCCGCGGACAACCAGTGTGATTACGACTACCAGGACTAGGAGAATTGCCCCTCCTATGCCCGCAATAATTGTCGAGCTGAGTTCTCCACCAGATGATTCGCCACCACCGGAATCGCCACCACGTGGGACTAAGCTGATGTCAATGGTTTCGGAAAGCACGTACCTTGAGCCATCTCCCTCGGTGATTCTGATGTATATCTTGGCAGCTACTCCTGTGACTTCGTCGTAAACATCAGAGATATCCAGTGTGAGTGAGAATGTGTCTCCATCGGACAATAAGTCAGACTGATTGAATTTCCCTATCGTACTCTGTGTAATTTTTTGAGTTGTAGAGTAGTCTAGGACTGCCTCATCAAGAGCAACCTCAATCTTAACATCTCCATTCTCTGCACCAGATATCAGGTTACCAGTAACAACCACAAGATCGTCTCTCTGGGAATCAGTCGGTCTTGGAGCTGTGAACTGTACTAGAGGGGGGTCGTCCCCAAAGTCCTCTCCTACGACTATGAAGTACATCCTATGCTTCTCACTCTGTTTCCCAGCCTTGTCGTAGACAATCAACTCTACACGGATCTCGTTTTCTAGGGTCCCATCTGGATTGCTGGTTAGATTTCTGAATGTGTAAGTCCACTCATCGGTCACTGATGCTGGAACTTGGAACACATGGCCCTCGAGAGTAGGGCTCTGGCTATCCCATGGGTAGTCAAAGAATACCTTCCACTCGAACAGCTCAATTCCAGACTCCCCCTCAGGAGCATCTGGATCAGTGCTGTTCTCAGCTGTGAATGCTAGGCTAATATCGCCGGTTTCCGTTAGTCTAACTCTGTATATTGGCCAATCTGTTCCTGCTACTGTCTTGGTGCCATCCATCTCGATGAATTCGGATGTTGATGGATTGGACATTATAGAAGCGGAAGCAAGAGGCCTGAACTCATCCGCCAGAGTATCATCGGTTACAAGACGAATGTAGGTGATCCTAGTGTGACCATCTTCATCGTGTAGGTACAATGTCAAAAGCCATTCTGCTCCTATCCTACAACCAGTATTTGATGAAGTATTGGCAACACAGAAGGACCCAAGAGTCGGTATCTCTGGAGCACTCTGTTGAGTGTGGCTAATTTCTCCAGCATCAATAATAGCACCATCCCAGCCGGTCACCGAGTCGTTATTTCCGGATGAAAGTGTCCAGTCGGCAATTACGCCAGGTACATTGGTAACGTAGTCGAATGATAGATCAGAATTGCTCTTGATATACATGGTCGAATAAGCGCCTGTGATTGAGTCGATTGATGGTGATTGACCATTGACTGTCAGGTCGTATCCCTCACCTGCAATTCCGAATTCAACTGGGTAAGGAGACAGTCTGAAGTCAAGCAGATTCGATAGAATTGGGATCTGCTCGCCACCGAATGACTGCGTGACGCTTGGGTTCTCGACGTCTATTGTTGTAACAATCATTCCGCCAGCTCCCCTGTTGCATATGGACAGAAGAGACTGAGACTCGTATGTGTTGTCTCGGATGAGAGTATGGAAAGTCCCACTTGGGTCACTGATTCGTCCGCCGCAGACCTGTGGCACTTGGGTGATCTGGACCTGTGCGGTATCGAGTCCCGATAGTGCAACGTGTGTGCCCCCATTTATTGCACTGAATGCCGATGGATCGACATTTTCCATGATTGGATGGAAGGGGTCCACTATCGTAATGTCCTCGCTGAGAATCCTGTTGTCCTCTGTGAAGTTGACTTGGTTTCTCATTGCTATATCCATGCCGAATGGAAGGTTGCTTGGCTGGTAAGCATCCCTATATGGCCCGAGGTGGATCTGAGCGGTTCCTCCCTGAACCATGAATTGCTCGAGAGTATCAGCCACGGACAATCCGTCTGAAGATCTGGTGGAAGCTAGCTTCTCGTAGTAGTCTCCGTAGTAGACATTGTAATCCGTCTGCCAAGGGAGCAAGACCTTGTCATAATGCTCCAACCAAGATGGAGTAGCGTACTCGTCCCAGTTATCGAGTCTCATCTGAGTGTAACTCATTCCCATGTCCTCTAGGTCTGACTTGACCATCTGCAAACGGTTCTGATCCGTGGGGTTGGAAAGAATTGCAACATCGATCCTATCATAGAATGTGATGATGAAGAAGCGCACGTTACCGGATGGTTCAATGGTTCCATCTTCCTTTGTCACCTCTGCTGAGAAGCTGATATTGTATGTGTGCCCGTCTGCCCATGAGTTGAACGGCTCTGTCCAATTGGCCCACGCCCTTTGATGGGGCTCTAGAGAGAACTGTCCATTGTCTGCATTCTGTTCGAATACTTGCTGATTAGTGGTCAAATCCTTGATTGACATAGTCAGGGTGTAGTCCCCGTCTATCACTCCGTTTAGCAGAGGGACGGAGAAGCTATGCACGGATTGATCATCGATTGGATAAACACACTCGTAAGTAATGTCTGTTACACACTCCATTACGTCTGGTTGCATCAGGGTAATCTCCGCACTAGCGATACTGAACATTATGGAAGAGATATTGTTGGGCAAATTAACCTCTGTTGCATTGTACCATGCAGTTGACGGGTCGGTCGTATCAAGCATAGTCATAGCATCGATTCTGTATATTCCACTTGAGAAATCATGATTTGCAACGACTACTTTGGAGGATTCACGAGCATCCAATCCGTTCACCTCTTCGGTGTAGTTGCCATCAAACTCGAATGTGAATTCCTCAATTCTGATATTATCGATACCGAATCCTGCCAATCCAGCGTTACCATTGATTCCATCCTCGTTCGATTGGAATCTCCAAGTTAGGCTCAGCTCTGAGCCAGCAAGTGTCGTGCACTCGTCCCTCCAATCGAGTGAGTCTGAGCTAGTTCTGTTCTGGATAACGATGTGGGTAAGATCGAGTGTTATGGATTTCATGATATTCTCAGTATCAAACCAAACTACTGAATCTAAGTTGTCCGAGTGATCTCCGAAGTATTCGACCTCATCATAACCGTTCAAATCGAAATCCTCACACCTGTGGAATTGTGGATCCTCAGGATTTGTGTTTCGTAGTCCGTTCTCGTTTAAGTCGGTCCAACTTCCATACACAACGCCCTGGAAGATTTCTCCCTCCTTGGTCCATGATATCTCAAGATTTGCCGCATCTCTAATGGCTAGAACGTTGCCATTCGAATCCTGTAAGAAGTCCCCTTCGGCATAATAGTCGAAGGTCAGGTAGGTGAAGTCAGCACCGGATGCTGCAATTGGCATTGGGTCAAGGGTCAGTGTCTCATTCCAGCCATCTCCGTAACCGGTATCTGGGCTTCCCAGCCAGTATGCGAAATTCTTGAAGACTCCGACATTTTGCGGAAGCATCTCATTTGTCCCTGTCGAGTCGTCAATTCTGCTTCCATTGCCGTTCCCATCATCTGCCCAGATTGGGGCAACTCCAGAGAAATCCTCAATCCCAACTAAATCTGGCTCCGCGTTGAAAATTTCAGCCTTTACAGAGAAATCGGTGAGAGTATTGCCCCAATTGGTGGCCCTTATTTCGACATCCCTAGTGCCTGAGGCATACCTGACCCCATTCTCGAGATTGGCCCATGGCTCTTCTGCAAGACCCGGATCAAAGAGATTCTCAACAGTCGTCTGGAATCTTATCTCATCGTTGGTTGAGTCTAGGTTCTGGAAACCTGAAGGATTGCTTAGGTCGGTCTTGATGAAGTAGGTCGAGTTGTCCCTAAAGTAGGCCTCCAATGAGACCTCTTGAGAGGCTCCCGCGGCCATGTCAGTGAACGAGAGGGTGTCGGAAACGGTTTCCTCTGTTCCGAATGTCACATCCCTCTTTCTGATGGTGATGTTGTCAAAGGCGAAGCCGTCTAATCCAGAGTCATAGGATGATCCCTCGGGACCCACTGAGCCAATAAGCCCACTTCTAAACCTGAATCTGATGTCGATAATCTGGCCTGCGTAAGGAGTGAGGTCGATTGACTCATCCTCGCTTAGATCATCTGAAGTTCCACCGTCTTCGACGAAATTAGTCCACCCAGTTAGGTAGTAATCCTCATAGTTCCAATTCTGGGAGTTGAATTCTGCATCGCCATACAGAAGGACCCTTACCAGTCTGTTGTAGTCCCAGCCCCCAGTGAACCAGACGGATTCCCAGCCATTACCTTCGGACCAGACCTCGATTCCACATGAGTCCTCATAGAGCCATCTCTCAACGACTGAGTATTGCTCGGCCAGGAATAGCTCGAAGAAAGCTGCTGAGCACATTAACGAGATGTCGAGGTAAGCAGCGTCTGCTCCAGTGAGGTCGACATTCTCGAGAATGATGGCCTCATCCATGTTATTGAAGTATCCAGAGTCGTTATCCTCTCCTTGGTAATCAAGTCCGGCCCACATGTAGGTAGTTGGGTTGCTGTCAGCCTCATACCAGTCATCAGTAGATGTTCCGTTTGCATCGACGGAGGCATTTGACTCCTCGTGCCATGAAGATTCTCCTGGGCCGTACATTCCAGTGTAAGAGACCTTGGAAAAAGAGCATGCTGGACAGTTGGTATCATCCTCGTTACCGTCGAAGTCATTGCTGTAGACGACAGTGTCTGTCCCACCCAGTACTTCCTTTACCTCCAGATTTACGTCTATTGAGCCGGAAAGCGGGTTTAATCCAGTATTCTTGACTGTGACGTTTACGAATCTCGTCCCCTCGCCGAGTTGTGCTTGTCCGGTTGAGGGATTGAATGAAGCCGGTTCAATTCCTACTTGAGTAATTCCCATGTCTTGATTGTCCAGAGTGAGCACTGACAGGAAGTCCCCGGCACCAGCCCATCCCTGAGTATCTAGCCACATGGCATCATTGGCGAATCTGTAAGAATAGTCTCTCTGCCCAACAATGATCTCCAGAGCGCTTCCCTCTGCGCCTTGGAGTTGTCCGGGAATAGCCATTGTAGGCCTTCTGCCCACATCGAACGATAGGGCAGGTAGATACCCAGATCCATCTGGATCTCCTAGAATAATCTCAACTGTGTTAATCTCTCTGAGGTTGTCCAGCAGGAGGTATGTTTGGTTCTGGGCACTTGAGTCCTGAAGCCTAGTCAGAGTAAGCTCGGTTGGGACGAAGAAGTCTGAGAAGCCGTCTCCATTGACGTCGGCTATTGTCAAAGAAGCGCCCTTGAAGTCACCTAGAGGGACGTAGTTCTGAGTATTCCACTGATTTCCTGACTTTTCCGCATAGGAAATGTTTCCGGTGATTCCATCAACGACGGCAACCATATCAATCTCGCCATCTCCATTGGAATCCGATATGTCCATTCCCCCCATCGGATAGTTGTGTTCCGCATCTAGCTTGAATTCGTGGACTCCTTGAGCTGTTGGCGTCATTGGATTCGGGAACTGGTCTTGGAGGCAGTCATACTCGAGAACTGTCATATTGTCGTAGTGGCCGACAGAATATCCGACTCCAGCGTTCCACGGAGGAGTCCTTAATAGCCATAGATCTAGATCCTCGCAATCCCCAATTGGAGTACCTATTCCACCACCTTGGACAGTTTCCCCCCAGTGGCCCAGAAGTACGTCAGTGTAGATTCCGTTGGTCAGAGGAACAGGCATTGTCTGCTGATTTGTCAGTAGAGAGGGATCTGGTCCCCTGTAAATCTGGATGTATTGGTTTGAACCAGTTGTATCCCTTGAAATCAATATTATGTCATCATTTCCATCGTCGTTTATGTCTCCTACCTCCATACTGATGTGGATTGGGTTGGAGATAGTTATTGCAGTGTCCGACCAAGAATTTACTCCATCGGTACAGCTACCGAACAATACTGTTAGATTTCCTGGCCTCACGAATGTCTCCCCGACAAACCTGATATTTTCTTGGTAGTAGATGATGTCATTCGCACCATCGCCGTTAATGTCGCCAATCTCTACGTCCACGCCATTAGCGGTGTCCACGAAGCCCGCCCTCTGGGAATTGTTGTTTGAAATAAAGACGTCCTGCCTGTCCGCGAATCCGCCAGAGCCGTCATTGTATAGTGTTGTTATGAAATGCCCCATTGCACTTGCTGAGACGATGTCATTGTCCCCATCACAATCCAAATCCCCTACTGCAACATCAGAAGGATCTCTCTGGACAGCGTATTGGGTTATGTGAGATGCACTGGCTCCAGGTACAAATGATGCGAGTGGCATTGCTAGCAATAGGAATACGAGCAACAATGCTTTTCTTCCCTCTCTGAATCTATCTTGTGCGGTCTGCGGACTGAGCGACATGGTCGCTGGGAAACTCATTTCCTTATTATGCCTAATGGGGGGTTGTTTCTGCAACCCCATAGGGGTTGTATCATGGAAAATACATTTATTGAGATTCTAACCAGCTTGGATTTGGGGAGTAATGATCTTCGGCGCCGCCATGAATCCTTTCCAATTTACCGAGCTTCCAAAGCCTGTCTAGGAAGACCTTGATCTCCACCTCTCCCTTGCTAACTCTCTCTCCTAGCAAGCGATGTATGTCGGAGATTGAAAGGGATGTATGCCCATGCTCCCTAACCACCATTGTTAGGATGAGCTGTAGCCATGCCTCCGCCATTGGGTCGACGGAAAGTACGTTTGATAGTGGTTCAGGAGGCTCGACCTCGGACAGAAATTCCTCGAGAGCTGTGATGTCCGGGTCGCTTTGCTTGGATGTTCCAAGACCTGAAATTTTCTCTTCCAAGTCCAGCTCTCCAACCGTCCTGACAACGGAAGGAATCCGAGAAGGATCGGGAGGGGGCCCTGGAAGGGATTCCTCTGGGTTAGGAATTTGGCTGGTTGGAGTTCCGATGCCGCCATCATTTCCCTCCTGGCCAGATGAAACTTGTCTAACGAAGCCCATTGCACCACTTATTCCTATGGCTGTTCTAACTGAGTTGACGAGCTGTTCGGTGCCTTCGAGTACAATATCAATATCTTCGGCCTTGGACCTGTAGCGAAATCTAACTGTGTCTGAGTGCCCCATTATATCCCTCCGATTATCCAGTGTAGTTCATAGCCTATTAATCCGTCACTGACTTGCTAGTTTCCTAAGCACAGTCTGTAGAATTCCCCCATTTCTATAGTATTCAACATCAACAGGCGTATCAAGCCTAACGGTCGCGTTGAAAGATAAGACCGACCCATCTGACTTTTTCGCAGTTACGAGAATCTGTGATAGTGGCTCCAATTCTCCTGAGGCGGGTATGCTGATTTCCTCAGTTCCGTCTAAGCCTAGTGTGTCGGAATCCTCGCCCTCAGGGAATGTAAGCGGCAATACCCCCATCCCCACTAGGTTTGACCTGTGGATTCTTTCGAAAGAAGTGGCAATAACTGCCTTCACCCCTAGGAGCAGGGTCCCCTTGGCCGCCCAGTCTCTACTGCTTCCCGTGCCATACTGTGAGCCAGCGATAACTACGAGATCCGTACCTTCTGAAATATACTTCCTGCTAGCTTCGAATATGGTGGTTACTTCTCCAGTCGGAAGGTGGGTAGTGAATCCTCCCTCGGTACCTGGTGCGAGATGGTTCCTGATTCTGACATTGGCGAAAGTCCCCCTCATCATAACCTCGTGATTACCTCTCCTGCTGCCAAATGAGTTGAAATCCCTTCTTTCAACTCCTCTTTCAACAAGATACTTTCCAGCAGGTCCGTCTTGTGGAAATGCGCCCGCAGGGCTGATATGATCTGTAGTCACAGAATCGCCGAGCTTTAGTAGGACTCTGGCAGAATTAATTGGTGTTACAGGTGGCGGGTTGAGAGGTATCCCCTCTAGGAAGCTAGGTAGTCTGACATAGGTTGATTCCTCATCCCAAGGGAAAAGGGGCGAGGGTGAACTGGGGATGGAATCCCACCTCGGCTCCTCCAGGATATCCGAATACCTATCCTTGAACATCTCAGGGCCAATGGAAGAGGATACTGCATCGCGAATACTCTGATCGCTGGGCCAGATATCTTCAAGCATTACTGGATCTCCGTCCTCTGACTCTCCAATGGGGTCTTTCTCGAAGTCTATGTCCAGCGTTCCAGCAAGAGCGTACGCAACCACTAGAGGGGGGCTAGCAAGATAGTTTGCCAGAATCTTCTGGTGAATCCTTCCCTCGAAATTTCTATTCCCTGATAGGACGCTCCCGACTACCAGATCTCCTTGATCTATAGCCTCCTCTATATCCTGATCGAGAGGGCCAGAGTTCCCTATACATGTTGTGCATCCATAGCCAACGACATTGAATCCGAGTTCTTCTAGATAGGGAGTAAGTCCGCTGGCATCTAAGTACTCGGTGACAACCCTACTTCCGGGGGCTAAGCTTGGCTTGACCCATGGTTTGATTTTCAGGCCCTTCTCATGTGCATTCTTGGCGACTAGGCCGGCTGCCACCATGACATTTGGATTACTTGTGTTAGTGCAACTGGTGATTGCGGTAATTACTACATCCCCATGTCCCAAAGTGCAGTCTTTCCCGCTGACTCCAACCCTCTCGGAGTTTCTGGAGGGATCAACTCCGTGACCTTGGTGACCTACAGGAGCGTTCAGACTGTCCCTCCAATGACTCTTCATCCCCGAGAGTGGGACCCTGTCTTGGGGCCTCTTGGGACCTGCCATAGAGGGAGTGACCGTTCCCAGATCCAGTGATAGTGATGTTGTGAATTTGGGCGATGGAGTAGTTTGAGTCCTGAAAAGTCCTTGAGCTGTGAGATACCTCCTTACATTCTCAATATGAGATTCCTCCCTTCCTGAGAGCTTTAGATAGTCCAGTGTAATATCATCGACTGGGAAGAAGCCACAGGTAGCGCCATATTCAGGGGCCATGTTGGCAATAGTGGCCCTGTCTGGGAGACTAAGATTCGATAGGCCCTGCCCATAGAATTCTACAAATTTGCCGACGCACCCATGTTCCCTCAGAAGCTCAACGATCCTCAGGGTTACATCCGTAGCAGTCACTCCTGCTTTTGGCTTCCCACTTAACTCGAATCCCACTACCTCAGGAAGTAGCATGTATATCGGCTGTCCGAGCATGACTGCCTCGGCTTCAATACCGCCGACACCCCATCCCAAGACACCTAGGCCGTTGATCATGGTAGTGTGAGAATCCGTGCCTACGAGTGTGTCTGGAATCCATTTACCGTCTTCCTCGCGCGCGACAGACGCTATCCATTCGAGATTTATTTGGTGGACAATACCCCTCCCCGGCGGGACTGCCCTGAAGCTATCCAAACTCTGTTGCCCCCATTTTAGGAATTTGTACCTCTCCATATTCCTCTGATACTCCATCTCCAGATTCCTCTCCCTTGCATCTGGAAATAGTCCGGAGAAGTCGACCTGTACAGAATGATCGACGACCAAATCCACTGGCACTTGGGGGTTCACCTTCTCAGGGTCTCCTCCTAGGTTTACCATGGCATCCCTAAGAGCTGCTATGTCTACCACAGCAGGAACTCCGGTGAAATCCTGTAGAATGACCCTGCTCGGGGAGAATGGAATTTCAGATGGTTGCATTTCGGGCGACCAAGCTGCAATTTTCTTAACATCTTCCTCTGTCACAAGAAAGCCATCGCACTTCCTAAGTGCTGCTTCAAGTAGGCTTCTGATTGTGAACGGGAGAGAGTCCAAATGGCACAATCCGCTCTTTTCGAGTGCATTGAGATCATGAAACTGTCCAGTGCTTCCATTCGCGGTCTCAAAGGTCGAGATGCTATTGAACGGATCTTCGAATGACATGCACACCCATCCCTGTGGGAATGAGGGTTGCCCATCAACTTGACTGAATAGAATGCAGGACACTCAGTTAACAGAAACTGAAACAAGGATGACATCGTCAACTGGTTTGTCGTTTTCAGTTTGTACGCCGTTAATTGCATCCACATGTGACATGCCACTGATGACTTCACCGAAAACGGTGTGAACGCCGTCTAGCCAATCTGGCGTGCTCCCAGTTGGTACAATGTAGAACTGACTACCGCCAGTATTCTCTGCACTTGTCTTGGCCATGGCAAGTTTTCCGGGACCATGCTTGAGGCCGTTGTTGGCCTCATCTGGTATCGTCCACTGGCTTTGTCCGCATGCACTGGAGCTGCTTCGACTCTCACCGTTGCAATAGCCGAACCATTTTGCAGCATAACCTCCAGCGCCATTTTGGTTGTCAATATCTCCTCCTTGATTCATGAAATCCTCAATGACCCTGTGGAAAATTGTGGAGTCATAGTTGCCCTGAGATGCATGTAGCAACATGTTCTCTACATGCACTGGAGCTTCATCTTGAAAGAGCTCTATCTCAATGGTCCCCATTGTCCTCTGGCCTGTTTCAGAATCCACGTAGGAGACATCCATAGAGACTACTGGATTCCCCTCTTCCTCGGTCAACATATCAGAAATTACCTTTACAGCTACCAAGGACATCATTATCACTGCCACGATGGCGAAGAGGCCGAATGGAGTGGGGTTTCCCTCATCCATTAGTTGGAGTCCCACGCCCCTGGATATTGCATTAGCGTCCATCATCGAAGAGAGGTTATTCATGGCCTTCCTGGTTTCCTTGTTCTTAGAGTCCATCTTCATTGAGTTCCTGTAGTTCTTCAGCGCCTTCCTCCAGTGAACCCTCTGCATATCTGGATCGTCGACACCCAACGCAGTGCCAGCGTCTCCCGCCATCTTCAGAGTCTTGGCCCTCTGAGAGTCATTTTCACATAGATCCCATGACGTTCTGAGCTCATCCAAAGCTGAATTATGATTTCCTTTTTCCATCATTCCTTCGGCTAAGGACCATGAATTAGCGAGCTCTACTGGTACGGGCATGAGGGACGCGAGCCTGCTTTCCTTCAAAACGGCAGCGGAAGATGGGGGGAGGGAAAATAGAACATAAAGCGGGGGAACGGCTAAGACCGGACTCGTGCCGCGTAAGGTTGCGAGAACACCAGCGTTCGACAACGGGGAATAAGTTCAATGGACAAAATCATCAATGATTTCACTATTAACGTCGCTACTGCAAATGGTACAGGTTCGCAGTCGGCCAATCTGATTATACTTCACTCACTTTTCGAGATGGGCGTCCCGGTCAGTGGAAAAAATCTCTTTCCAAGTAATATCTCTGGGTTACCCACATGGTTCATTATCAGAGCCAGCGATAGAGGATATCAAGCTCCGGGGGATGAGACCAACATACAGATCATGATGAACAAGGACACATGGGAAAAAGATCTTGCATCACTTGATTCTGGTACCATTATCATCTACAATGAGGATGCAAAGCTACCTGTTGACAGAGACGACTGTACTTGCCTTGGAATGCCTATGACTTCGATGGCTCGTGGAATAAGCCCGAAGATGGCGAGGCTGATGGCAAACATGTACTATGTCGGGGGAATAGCGCATCTATTGGGAATTGAGGAGGATGCTATCTCGAGTGCTGTAGAACAGCAATTCAGAGGTAAAGAGAATGCGATTTCGATGAATCTGCAGGCAATATCAGAGGCTCGCTCGTATGCTTCAGAGAACTGGGGCGACGTCTGTAAATTCGCTGCAGTATCGAGAGATAAATCGAGCGATACTTTCTTGATCGAAGGAAATGAAGCAGTCGCACTTGGTTGTATTTACGGAGGGATTAACATGCTATCATGGTATCCCATTACTCCCTCTTCTTCCGTAGCTGAGTCAATAATAAATTGGATTCCAAAGCTGAGAGAAGATGGAGATGGTGGTTCCACATGTGCCGTTGTTCAGGCAGAGGATGAGCTTGCTGCTGCAGGAATGGTACTGGGTGCTGGTTGGGCCGGTGGCAGGGGAATGACTTGCACTAGTGGGCCGGGAATATCTCTGATGTCAGAGTTCATCGGACTGTTCTACTTCGCAGAAGTTCCAGGAGTTATCTGGGACATCAATAGAACGGGGCCTTCGACTGGTTTGCCGACAAGAACACAACAGGGCGATTTGTCAATGTGCTATGAAGCCAGTCATGGAGACACTCAGCACATAGTATTGATTCCGGGCACGGTGGATGAGTGCTTCGAGTTCGGTTGGAGGGCATTTGATTACGCCGAGAGATTTCAGACTCTAGTTTTCGGATTCGGGGACCTAGACCTAGGAATGAACAGGTGGAGTACCTCGGGATTCGAGTATCCCAGCCAAGACATGGACAGAGGGAAGGTAATCAGAACTCAAGAAGAAATGGATTCGATTCCAAACTTTGGGAGATATAGGGACGTCGACGGAGATGGGATTGCTCACAGAACTCTGCCTGGAAGTGGACTTGCCCCCATACTCTACAGAGGCACTGGCCACGATGAAGATGGGATTTACTCCGAGGATCCGCAAGTATACTACGAGGCAATGCAGCGTCTAAAGAGGAAGATAGATGGATCTAGGGATATCTTGCCTGCACCGGTCATTCGCGAGGAGGACGAGGGAGAAGTGGGGATAATCTTCTACGGATCGATGGAGAATTCCATCGTCGAGATCGATGACCTCCTTGAGGAAAGAGGCATGTCGGTTAGCACCTGCAGGGTTAGGGCCCTTCCCTATCACTCAGAAGTTGAACAGTTCATTGAAAGGCACGATAGGGTAGTCGTTATGGAGATAAACCGTGATGGGCAACTGTACGGAATCCTGAGGAAGGAGCTGCCCACGCATTTGATTTCAAAGCTTTTCTCCGTCGCATACAGTGACGGGCTACCACCTAAGGCTAGGGAGTATGCAAATAGGGTAATCGAGGTTTTGGAGGGGTGAAGATATGGTCAAACTGAATGTACTGAATCTTGAGAAGTCCGAATACAAAGGGGGCAAGTCTTCACTCTGTCCCGGATGCGGGCACGACCAAATCTCAAACATCATAATTCAGGCGGCATGGGAGAACGGAATCAAGCCTGAAGGAATCGCAAAAATGAGCGGGATAGGATGCTCGTCTAAGACTCCTGCTTATTTCTTGGCCAAGAGTCATGGATTCAACACTGTTCATGGGAGGATGCCCTCGGTAACAACTGGCGCTAATATGGTAAACAAGGATTTGTCATTCATTGCAGTCTCAGGAGATGGCGATACTGCAAGTATCGGAATTGGACAATTCATACATGCCATAAGAAGAAACCTAGACATGGTTTACATCATTGAGAACAATGGAGTCTACGGATTAACAAAGGGGCAGTATAGTGCTACTGTTGAAAAGGGATCCAAGAAGAAGAAGGGGACTGCAAACGAACAGGCTCCGATTGACCTCTGTGCCATGGCAGTTAATCTTGGATGCACATTTGTGGCTAGGTCTTTCTCTGGCAGTAAGAAGCAATTGACCGCCTTGTTGAGAGCCGCGATGAGTCACAGGGGAATGGCGATTATTGATGTCATATCTCCATGCGTGACCTTCGCCAACAACGATGAGTCATACAGATCTTACAATTACGTGAAGACGAATGACGAGGTCTTGCACATTGTCGATTACATTCCCCATTTCTCGCCTCTCTCTGAAGTCGAGGTCCCAGAGGGAGAATTCAGTGACATTTCTCTCTTCGATGGCTCTACTTTGAGGTTGGAGACGGTTTCTGATGATCATGACCCAAGGGATGCAGTCGCAGCTTTGAGGGCAATACATGAGGCTACTCAGGAGGGGCGCCACGTGACTGGGTTACTCTACTACAATCCAGATCAGCCCACAGCGACTGATACTTTAGGACTATCAGATACCCCTCTGATGGGCCTCTCGGAGGCCGAATTGCGCCCTAGCGCTGAAAGTCTGAAGGAAGTTAATGCGGGTTTCAGAGCCAGATGATTATTGAAGCGCTCGGATTCGTTGAAATATTGGACCTGTGTCGGGATGATGCTAGTCCCTTAGTGTAGTGGTCCATCATATGGCACTCTGGATGCCATGACCCTGGTTCGAATCCGGGAGGGACTACCAATCACAATGATCTATACAGAAGTTGCGAAACCCAGCTAAAGATTATGATAATCATGAACCACCCAAGAGATGCTCTCATCAAGCCGGACTCCTCCTTCTTAGGGGGAAATGGATCGATTCCTGCCTCTAAAGCCTCTGCGATTATTGCCAATTCTTCTTCTATCGTCTCTGGTTGATTCATTGTCAATCCTCAGGGTTCTACTGTTGGGTCCCATCCAGAGACATAATTCTCATCCATGGATTGGAAATATTCCATTACCGGTGTGATATCTATATCTCGAGAATTGAAATTCTCCACTATTCTATCAAGATTACTTGATTTGGGGATAGTGATAGCTCCCGAATCTATGCACCATTTTATCGCTGCTTGCGCTGGAGTGCAACCCAAGATTTCGGCTGCTTCAACTAATGATGGATCGTTCACCTTGTGCCCCCTTGCCAGAGGGGAATATGCCATCGGAGTAGCTCCTGATTCAATTGTAGCTGAAACCAAGGAAGGCCTCTGTAGCCATGGATTGATCTCTATCTGGTTGACAGCAGGCATTATTCTTGCGTATTCTAGCATATCATTGAGATGTCGCTCTCCATAATTACTGACCCCTATGGAGCGGACCCATCCCCTTTCCAAGCATTCTTCCATGGCCTTCCAGACTGGTTTCCTTGCACTGATATCCACAGGTGGAGCATGGACCAAATAGAGATCGATTGGGCCAATGCCAAGGGCCTCCATACTCTCTTGGCATCTCTGTAGAACCTCCTCATATCCTGTGGCATGGTGCCTTCTGAGTTTTGTAACTACAAAAATTTCATCTCTTGGAATATCTGAGTCTCTAATTGCCTGGCCTACTTCTGCCTCGTTTCCGTATGCCGTAGCGGTATCGATAAGCCTGTATCCGCAAGTTATTGCATGTGAAACCGCAGATTTGCATTCCCTTGGATCCTTCATGAGATATACGCCCAGTCCGAAGTTGGGAATCTCTAATTCTGACATCATGTGTCCCGTTTTGGTATCCTTATGTCCGATCGTAATCATGTCGCCCATGATTTGTGAAGTGATGGCATTTAATCAAACATTGCCGCGCCATGTTGAAGTCTCGTATCCCATCGAAGGCTCATGGCCGAGCTACCTGAAGGAGTTACTCTGCCTCCTTTCGATACCCCAGTGGTCATTCGTTCAGCCTCTGTGATTCTCAGCAGGGAATGTGAAAATGGTCATGAAATTCTACTTGGACATAGAGTCCCTGAGCTAGCAAGTTTTCCAGATTATTGGGCTTTCCCAGGAGGCGGGATATGTGAAGATGATCGTGTTTCGGCGGAGCTTTTGAATGAGGAATTAGATGTGGAAACTGATTACAAATTGGCATGCTTCGCCCTACTTAGGGAGATGGTTGAGGAAGTAGGACTCTCTCCCGATGGAAGGGGAAATATTATCCAGGTTTCTCCAGAGATTAGGGAGTTGGTATGTGAGGATAAGAAGGAGTGGCTGAAGCTAGTTCAGAATGGATCGTTAAACATCGAAATGTTCGATTGCGAGATGGTGACAGATAGGACCACACCTCCCTTTTCACCTAGAAGATTCCAGAATTACTTTTTTCACGTTCCCATGGGTGAGACTTCTGCGTCGCCCACATTTCCCCCCGGAAGGTCTGAGTTCGATGACTTTAGGTGGTGGAGGCCGGATGTTCTGATTGAAAAATGGGAAGAAAACCAAATCCGGATCCCTCCTCCAATTGTAACGCTGATTAGGGATTTAGTCAGGGAGACCTCTGAGACTGGAGATTTCATTGCTGCTTGTAAGAAGTTGAGTTCTGACCCTCCCTCTGGAGACCACAGGATTGAGTTTGCGCCCGGTGTAGAGGCGTTTCCCCTTAGAACGGAAACTATCCCTCCTTCGACACATACCAATTGCTATATCATTGGGGATTTAGGTGGCGAGTGTGTAGTGGTTGATCCGTCATCAAAAACGGACGATTCATTGGCATATCTGAAGAAGAAGATAGATATTGTGACCTCAATGGGCTCAGTGATTGTTGCGACCGTTTTCACCCATAGACACCCCGACCATATCGGAAACCTAGACATGATCTCCAGTGTATATGAAGCTCCAATTTGGGCGAGTCGTGAAACTATTCAGTCAATACCCTCAGAGTATCCTTGCAAAATTCTAAGCGAAGGAGACAAAATAGTTCTGGAGGGACCTACTGAGACGACCACATGGGAAATCATAGAAACACCGGGTCACTGTCCAGGACACCTCTGCTTAGTCGGCGAATCAGGGATAGTGAGCGGGGATAACTGCGTGGTCATAGGCACAATTCTTGTTCCTTCATCTGAAGGTGACATGGACTCATACATCGATGGTTTGGTGAGGCTCAATGACATGTCTCCACCGATGCTTTTCCCGGGCCATGGCCCTCCCTGTACCAATCCAAGGAAGCTATTGGGAAAATACATCAGACACAGGACCGCGAGACACGAGAGAGTTCTGGAGGCTGTGGCATCAGGAATAGATTCATTGGATAGGATATCCGAATACGCATATCTTGACACTCCCGAAGCGCATCCTTTGCTTTGCTTGGATCAGACATTGTCTCATCTCAAGGCACTGATTTCATCTGGCGAGGTAGAGCTACGGGATGGCGGCTACTTCTTGTTGGATTAGGGTCAACATTCAAACGAGCGCCCATCAAGGGAGTATCATGACAGAGAGGTGGTGGGATGAGGAAAGTAAGGAAGAAACATCGACCTCCAAGGAGCTCGTGGAAGACGCCCTGAACAATGCAGAGGCCGAGAGGATTGAGAGAGAGCAGGAGATCGCTGAGGCAAAGCATGAGCTTGAATTGGCGAGGATGGAGGCAGAGAAGAGGCGCCTATCGGGAAGTGGCCCCTCTCCCAGAGATTCGGAGAGAGGCCCGTCTGAGGATGAAAAAGGAAGTCCTGAGCCTCCTGTAGTTTCTGCGAGTAGTGGATTCCTGGGATTGTGGTGGCTAACTCGGGGAGAGGCCATCTTTGTGACTTGTGCCACAGTTTTTGCAGTGGTTATTTCGGTGATATGGACTGTGGGATTAATCAACGAATCAACATATGTTGAGGTTTCAGCTACCATTGTATCAGAAGAAGATAGTTTCTGGATTGCAGGAGAGGCGGAAATCACCGGAGACGGAACAAATGGAACTGGTTGGTTCATGGATGACCTGAGCGGTTGGTACGAAGATTGCTGGACTGACGAGGACGGATACGAGTATTGCGATAGTTACTATCTCGAGGAGTACGAATGCTATGCCGATCTATACCTTACATGGAACGTCAATGGTACTGAGTACAATGATTGGGCATACACTCCATCGATATTAACATCATATGGATGCTTGGAAATTATGGAACGACACTACCAGATTGGAGATTCTGTACCAATCTATTATGCCAATTCTGAACCCAGTCAATTTCAGGTATTCACCATTAGATTGGGTAATTCAGATGCCTCCACTTATTGGGTGGAAGAAATGTTCCATTATGTCGATGGCCCCAATTTGATGTCCGATTACGGGTGCGACGCGATCCTTACAGTCACTTATCTCGACCCTTCGGATAATACTAGCCAAATAACCACTAGAATTCTTGATGGTTGGGACGGCCCTGCGTCATTCAACACTCTTTCTTCC
>Ga0066371_10000003_pt1 | contig 50019 bp, 45 predicted proteins | sample Knorr_S15_td_DCM_FD_71214 | JGI IMG/M metagenome (GOLD analysis project Ga0066371, IMG submission 71214) | Marine microbial communities from Southern Atlantic Ocean transect - Knorr_S15_td_DCM_ad_63m_LV_B | ecosystem: Environmental > Aquatic > Marine > Oceanic | place: Southern Atlantic ocean... | reverse complement strand
AACCAGGTGATACCATTGTTGTTCCTCTCAAGATAGATACATTCTCTGGCATCAGGGCTACCACAGAAATCACTCAAGTGTTATATCAATTAGCCGTAGCCGCAGCAGCAGTTTCTAGTTTTAATAATTAGTTTTTAACAAATGAATAAGAAAGAAAGTATCTTAGATTTTGAAGATGAAAAGGATGGCGGGGTTGAGATATCAGCCATAATTAATTCTCTTAAAAATAATGCAAAGTTATTTGGAGCCGTTGTAATATCTGCAACATCTTTGTCCGTAATATATGCTCTTTTGGTAACGCCAATATTTCAAGCTGAGGTTGTCGCAATTCCTGCAGATGAGTCAGCATCAATAGGTTCATTAAGCTCATCATTTTCTGGAATAGCATCAATAGCAGGAATAGACCTACCTTCTGGACCGGCTGATGATATTCAGACATCAATAGCTATTGCAGAATCAAAGAAGTTTAATATTATTTTTGTTGATCAAGAAAATCTTCTTCCAATACTTTTTAAAGAAGATTGGAATGAGGATACTCAATCATGGAAAGAAGATGAGCCTTCCGCCCTTTCTGCACAAGCAAGAATGAAATCTCATTACTCCATTGGCTATGATAAGAGAGACGGAATCGTAACTTTTACTATGAACTGGGATGATCCAAAGCTTGCTGCAAAATATGCAAATAGTTTTGTTTCATCCATTAATAATTATATTAGGGATGACGAGATTTTAGAGGCAGAGAAGAGCATAGATTATCTAAAAAAAGAGATAGAAAAAACCACATTGGTTGACATAAAGAATGTTTTGAATTCACTTATTCAAGAGCAGTTACAAACGATAATGCTTGCAAATGTTAGAGAGGATTATGCATTTAAGGTTATAGATCCTGCCATGGTTCCAAAAACAAAAATTAAACCACAACGCAGACAGATAGTAATACTGGGTTTTATTTTTGGTTTAATTCTAGCATCGCTCATGGTTTTTATTAGAGAGAATGAAGATAATATCGTCAAAATATTTAAGTAGACACTTCATTTAATAACTAACTAGAGAACGATTTTGAGTAACCGATTAGAAACGATTCAGCTAGAGTTGCAGGAGAATAGTTACAATTGGCTAGTAACTGGCGCAGCTGGTTTTATTGGTTCGCATTTAGTGCAATTCCTCTTGGATAATAATCAGAATGTTTTGGCAGTAGATAATTTTTCAACTGGACTGAAGAAAAATATTGATTTCCTTAATCGGTATCATCAGTCTTTAAATAATAATTCCAAGTTTATTTTTAGTGAATCTGACATTAGGGATTATGATCAATGTTTGCTGATGACTAAGGGAATAGATTTCGTGCTTCATCAGGCAGCAATTGGTTCTGTGCCGAGATCAATAAAGGATCCTCTGACTAGCCACGATTCTAATATAAATGGTTTTCTGAATATCATTCAATCTTCAAAGGAAAACAAAGTGCAAAACCTTGTATATGCTAGTTCAAGCTCTGTTTATGGTGATTCAGAGGTACTGCCAAAAAAAGAAAGTCACCAAGGAAATTTGCTGAGCCCCTATGCACTCACTAAGAGTGTAAATGAAAGTTATGCAATGGTTTTTTCAGAAGTTTATGATTTCAACTCTATAGGTTTGAGATACTTCAATGTATTTGGTCTCAGGCAAGACCCAAATGGTCAATATGCTGCTGTGATTCCAAGATGGATCGATGCAATAATGAAAGGTGAGGACTTTTTTATCAATGGTGATGGTTCAACAACTAGAGATTTTTGTTACATAAATAATGCTGTACAGGCAAATATAATTGCGGCGATACCTAAAACAAAAGAAGCCTTAAATAGAGTTTATAATATAGCTGCCAATCATCAGATAACACTAATTGAGCTTTACAAAATAATTAGTCAGAATATCTCTATGAATCTTCCAGACGCAAAAGTCAATCAACCGATTTTTAGAGACTTTAGGCCAGGAGATATTCTCCACTCAAGAGCAGATATTAATTTAGCTGAAGAATTACTAGGATACGAGGTTTCCATGTCAGTCTCAGATGGCTTGAAAGACCTAGTCAAACTGGAGTGTGAGAAGTATGAATGACATTCTTGATACTGGTATTAAAAATGCAAAGAATGTAGATAGATATATTTTTGGCCCTGGGTCACTCAATGAGATTTCATCACTAGTAAAAAGAAGAATTCAGACTCCGGATGACTATTGTTTATTTTTCATAGATCAATACTTTGAAGGAAATAATAAAATAGAAGAACAGATTCAACTTGACTGTGAAAAGAACATTATTTTTATTGAAACATCAGATGAGCCAACAACAAAGTATGTTGACGAATTGTGTGAAAAAGTTAGAGATTTTTCAAATAAACTACCTGCTGTGATTATAGGTATGGGCGGAGGCATAACCCTTGATGTTGCTAAAGCAGTAGCAAATCTGCTAACTAATGAAGGATTTGCGGCAGATTATCAGGGCTGGGACCTCGTTAAAAATCCTAGTGTTTATAAGATAGGGATACCAACTTTATCAGGTACAGGAGCAGAGGCTACAAGAACATGTGTTCTGACGAATAAAGAAAACGGATTAAAGCTTGGTATGAATAGCGACTTCACTGTATTTGATCAAATTATTCTCGATCCAAACTTAACGAAGTCAGTACCAAGAAATCAATACTTTTTCACAGGTATGGATGCTTACATACACAGTTTTGAAGCGCTTAGGGGATCATACAGAAATCCAGTTGGCGATGCCTTTTCAAGGATCTCAATAAAATATGCAAAGGATGTATTTCAATCTGATGAAATGCAATCAGAGAAGAATAGATCAAAGTTAATGGTAGCTTCTTATATGGGAGGTGCTGCAATAGCAACTACATATGTTGGTCTAGTCCACCCTTTTTCTGCCGGACTTAGCGTAGTATTCGGTCTTCATCATTGTGTTTCAAATTGCATGACTATGAGGGCTATGGAGGAATTTTATCCTGATGAATATAATGATTTCTGGAATATGGTAGAGATACAAAAAATTAAAGTTCCAAGATTACATGGAGATATTTTAAAAACAGACCCAAATGATCAAACTTATGAACAATTATTTAATTCAACCATCATTCATGAGAAACCACTTACCAATGCTTTAGGTTCTGATTTCAGGAAAATTCTCACTCCAGAAAAGGTTCATGAGATGTTTAAAATGATCTAATGAATAAATCATTTAAAATTCCATTCAAAGGAAGGGGCCACTCATATTCTCAAGAAGAGATAGATCTTGTTTCTGAAATAATGAGAGACTCTGATACTCTTACTCAAGGAAAGTATTTAAAATTATTTGAGCAAAAATATAAAGATTTTCTTGGTGTCGATTATACATTTGCAATGTCAAGTGCAACATCTGCACTAGAAATAGCTGCTCAGCTTTTGTGTTTATCTGATAAAGATGAAGTAATAATTCCTTCTCACACTTATACATCCACAGCATACCCATTTGTGAAAAAAGGGGGGAAAGTAGTTTGGGCTGATATCGATTTTGAATCAAGGGTTGTGAATGCAGAGACAATAAAGAGCAAAATTACAAATAAAACGAAAGCAGTAGTTGTAGTTCATCTTTATGGTTATTTAGCTGATATGCCAGAAATCATGCAGTTATGTGCAGATAACAATTTAGTTCTAATAGAGGATTGTGCCCAATCACTCGGCACTTCTTTAGATGGAAAGAGGGCTGGGACATTCGGTGATATGTCAATCTTTTCTCATCATTCTCAAAAAAATATCTCCACATTGGGTGAGGGAGGAGTTTTAGTTGTAAAGAATCCTGAGCATGCCCAGATTGTTCCTATGCTTAGGCATAATGGGCATATAGGGTATCAAGACCAAGAGCATTATTGGAAACCCGCAATGTCAAATGTAGATTTTCCAAAATTAAATGGTATTTATATCGAGCCAAATAATTATTGCTTAGGGGAACCTCAGTGCGCTGTTGGTTCAATGATAATTGATCGAGTCGATGAAGTTAATTTACTCAAAAGATCTAGAGCTATTCAATTTATTGATCATCTTTCTCAGTTTGAACAATTGGTCTTTCATCGAGTTGATAATGAGAGACATAATTATCAACATCTTGTTGCATTTGTACAGAATGATAAGAGAGATCAGTTTATTAATAAATTGTTTATAGATAAGGGAATACAATGCGTAGTGCAGTATTATCCGCTTCATAGATATCCTTACTATGAAAAGCATGGTCTTGGGACAGCCGATTGCCCCAATACCGAACTCTTCTTTGACAACATGGTTTCATTTCCTTTTTATGAAACGATGAGAGATTCTGAAATTGATTATATGCTTGAGTCAGTAATCTCAGTTTTAAAATCAATATAAAGAAAGGATGAAAAAACCTTTACTAGTTTTTCATGTAATTGGTTTTAAAGCCGTTGGCCTAGGACATATTTATCGATCACTTTCACTTGCACAAGATCTGACGGATTTTCAAATCTCTTTTGCATGCACAAAATCTTCATTTGAGATGGTTGAATTAATGATCAAAGAAAAATATCACTTACATCTCTTCGATGAAGAAACCGTCTACTCTGACATCAGGGACCTTAATCCTGATATTGTTATTAATGATGTATTATCAACAAATGAGGATGATATAAAGACATTAAAAGCTAGCAGTATTAAGGTAGTGAATTTTGAAGATTTGGGAACGGGTTCAGCATTAACAGATTTAACCATTAATGAATTGTATGAAAAACCTGCTAATTCAACTAAAAATATTTTATGGGGACATAATTATTTCTTTCTTAGAGACGAGTTTCTAGAGAGAAAATCAAATAAGTTCCCTGAGAGCATAGAGAATATACTAATAACGTTTGGTGGAACTGATTCAAACAATTTGACCAAGTACTCTCTTGAAAGCATCATCGATTATTGTGATGAGCGAGGAATATTTATATACATTGTGTCTGGCCCTGGTTATGAGCATTTCTCTGATTTAGAAAGTAATATTTGTAAAATGGAAAATGTGAGTCTTACGCATGCTACTGGTGTTATCTCTGAGATTATGCAAAAAGTTCAAATCGCTCTGACCTCAAACGGTAGAACAGTATATGAATTGGCACACATGAATATCCCGTCAATTGTGGTATCTCAACATCAACGTGAATCGGAGCATAAATTCTCTTCTTTAGAGAATGGAATGGTTAATATTGGAATCTTTAATGAGATAAATACAAAACCACTCCTTAAATCAACCTTTGAAAAAATTGTTGAAGATGAGGAATTTCTCAGAATGTTATACAAAAATTCTTCTAGATTTGATTTTTCAAAAAATAAGTTAAGAGTATTAGATTTAATAAAGAGCATCTAATAGACCTAAGAATGAGAAATATAGCTATTGTACAAGCAAGAATGGGTTCTTCAAGATTACCTAAAAAAGCGTTATTGCCAATAAATGGTATCCCAATTATACAATGGATATTAGAGAGATTAATGTGTTGCCATGAGCTAGATTCAATCGTTTTTGCTATACCTAATTCAAAAAAAGATGATGTGCTTTATGATTTCCTGCTTTCAAAGAAGGTAAAAATATTTAGAGGCTCTGAGAATGATGTCTTGAGCAGAATCTATTATGCAGCTATGAGATATGATGCCGAAAATGTAATACGAATATGTGCCGATAATCCATTTATAGATTCAAAATCAATCGATGATCTAATCTTATTCTTCGAAAAGAAGAGGTGCGATTATGCCTATAATCACATACCTAAAAATAATCTTTATCCAGATGGTATCGGCGCTGAGATTGTATCGCTTGAGACACTCAAAAAAATAAACAATCAGGCCAATACAAATGAACAGAGGGAACATATCTTCAATTTTATTTGGGACAATCCTGATATTTTTGAGATTCAAACTTTTAATCCTAGTGAAGAGTGGATGATAAGACCTGATTTACGATTGGATATTGATACAAGAGATGACTATGATGAATACAGTGATTTAGATCTGGGTCCAGAGTCAGATTTAAAAAAAATCATTGCTTATAAAGATAAAATATTGAGTTTCAAATGAATTTGGCTGATGTAATAAGTAATCAAGGTAATCTAGAGAAGTCTTACAAACCATTCATAATTGCTGAAGCTGGTGTTAACCATGAAGCCAATATGGATCTAGCAATAAGGCTCATAGAAGAAGCGAAAGAAGGAGGTGCTCATGCGATAAAGTTCCAAAGCTACAAGGCTGAAACTATCGCTTCGAAAAACTCACCATCATATTGGGATTTAGAAAAAGAACCTACAACAAGCCAATATAAGCTTTTTAAGAAATATGACTCATTTTGGAAGAAAGAATTTGAAGAGCTTAAAAATGTTTGTGACAAGAATAACATTGAGTTTTTAAGCACTCCATTTGATATTGAATCATCTAATTTCCTGAACGAACTTATGGGAGCATTCAAGGTTTCTTCATCAGATATGAATAACAAGCCCTTCATAGAGCATATCTGTGAGTTTGGAAAGCCCATATTGCTTTCAACTGGCGCCTCATATATTGAAGAAGTTGATGAGTCGGTTTCTTGGATAGAGAAATATGGTAATCCACTTTCTCTCATGCATTGTATTTTAAATTATCCATGTAGTGATGAGAACGCTAATCTAGGAATGATAACTAATCTTAGACACCGATATCCAAATTTATTAATAGGTTATTCAGACCATACCCTCCCCAAAGATATGAAGACAGTTGAGACAGCAGTTATCCTCGGGTCAGAAATCATTGAGAAGCATTTTACTTTTGATAAAACTCTTCCTGGCAATGACCATTATCATGCAATGGATAAAAATGATCTCAAGAAGTTAATAAATAGACTCGAAAATATACAATTAATCATGGGTAATCATGAGAAGGCACCAATCAATTCTGAAATGATATCCAGAAAAAATGCAAGAAGAAGTTTGGTGCTGAACAGTGATCTACAAAAAGATGAAGTAATCTCAAAAGACTGCTTGACATGGAAGCGTCCTGGAACAGGAATTGGACCCAATGAGATAGATAATGTAGTTGGAAAGAGGGTTAATAAGAACTTAAATGAAGATGACATAATTCATTGGGAAGATCTATATTAGATAAAATGCTTGAAAATGAAATAATATTGCTAAGGGCTTTCGAGGAGAAGGATCTCGAGAAATGGACTTCATGGTTTAATGATAGAGAAACTACCTTGTTTATGAATAAAAGGGTGTTCCCAAATACTTTGGCGCAACAAAAAAAGCATTTAGATAATTCAAAAGTAGATAAAAACAATCTTCAATTTGCCATTGTTCTGAAAGATGAGGAAAAATCACTTATCGGCTCTATTGGTATTCATAAAATAGATTGGGTGCATAGAACTGGTGATATAAGTATCCTCATAGGAGAAAAGATAGGTTTAGGAAAAGGAATAGGCAAGGAAGCGATAAAAATCTTAGTTAATCATGCTTTTTTGAAGATGAATTTAAGAAAAATAACGGCTGGTATGTGGTCAGAAAATATAGGTAGCAAGAAGGCTTTTGAAGCAAATGGCTTTTCTTTAGAAGGTACAAGAAGAAAGCAGTATGAGGCTAATGGCAAATTTTTCGATAGCTTTGAATATGGACTTCTTAGAGATGAATGGGAAGAAAGACAAAATGTATGATGCATTTATAATTGCAAGACTAAATTCTTCTAGATTGGTTAGGAAAAATGTTTTGCCAATTTTAGATCTTCCTATGATTATCCACCTGGCAGATAGAGTTAAAAATTCTAAAAAAGTAAATAGAGTTATCATAACTACAAGTAAAGAATCTACGGATGATGAGCTAGAAGAGGTAGCTAAAGAATATGGCATCGATTGTTATAGAGGCCCTTTGAATAATTTGATGCAAAGAATTTCTGACGCAGCAGAATACTTTGAGTCTCAAAATATTATAGAAATACTTGGAGATAATCCACTCGTTCATTCCTCATTGATTGATGATGTTGTAAATCTTTTTGAGAATGGCAATTATGATTATGCAGCAAATATTTCAAATGATTACGGTGATTTAGCAAATGGAATGAAGTTATTTTCTATCGGATTACGAGTGCAAGTATACAAAGCAAAAGTGGCCCTTGATCATGTAAAGTATCCTGAATATCTAACCAATGGTAAGCATCCTTCTGCCTATATTTTTGAAAATCCTGAGATATATAAAACAGCCTATTTAGAGGCTCACGGAAAATGGGAATTTACAAATCAGCCAGAACTAAACTTTTCTGTAAATTACCCCAAGAATTTTGAGTTGAATAAAAAGATTATTGAAACAAACTATCCAAATGATAAAAACTTTAGCCTTGAAAAAGTATTCGAACAAATAAAGAGTGAGCCAGAGTTACTCAGACTATTTGGAGCTGAGTGGTAAACACAATAAAATCATTTAATCATCTCAAAAGGTTACCCTAGCTACATATGAAAAAATATTCAGCAGCAATAATAGGTTGTGGTAATGTCGCAGGAATGTATGGCTCAGATGCGAATAAAAATATTCAATCCCATGCACAAGCTTACCAAGAAAATGAGAGGACATTGCTAAAAGCTATCTATGATCCAGATCGAGATAGATTAAAAGCATTTTCAAAAAAATGGGGCGTAGATGATGCATTTACTTCACTCGAGGAAATGATTGAGTCGCAAAGAATAGACATAATAAGCATATGTTCACCTACACAGAGACATTTTGAACATTTTGAATTCACTTCTACTAAAAACATCACTGCAATCTTTGCTGAAAAGCCCCTTTCAGATGACCTTGAAGAAGCAAAAAAGATTGTAGAAATCACAAAAGATATGACTGTTGCTGTCAATTATTTCAGGAGATGGAATCAGGATTTACAAAAAATAAAATTAAATATTGATGACAATTCTTATGGGGACATCAAGAAAGTAATAGTTCATTACACAAAAGGCATAAAAAATAATGGCACACATATTCTCGACCTACTATTTTGGTTTTTTGGAAAGCTTAATCTAGAACAAGTTTTTAAAAAGTATACATCTATAGATAATGATATCGGTGTCGATTGCTTGCTTTCTGCATCAAAGGATATACCCATTATTTTCAGTCATGTGCCTGATGTTGACTATGTCTATATTGAAATAGAAATCATCTCAGAATCAGGAGTGTTGAAAATAAATCAAAGAGGACAGAGCATCACTGTTTTTTCAATTGAAAAAGATCCTGATTATTCGGTATTTAATCGATTAATTAAAGACAATGAGTGTGATACTAGATGGAAGAAATGTTTTGAGGGTGCCGTTGGTAATATTATTTCTAATATTGAGAGTGGAGAAAAGCTTTTATGCACACCAGAGGATGCACTAATTACCTCTATTCTGGCTGAGGAAATTATTCAAAACTGAATTTTAATCAAGTAAAAATCAGACAGATAAAATCATGAATAAAGATAAATCGGAATCGAATAGTAAACATGCCGTAATGCTATCAAATTACTCTTTTATTCTAATTCTCAAAAACTTTCTAAGCATTATGAGGTCTGATCATATTCTTTTCATGCCAAAGACTCACTTAGCGAGATTTCCTGGAATAAAAAAGAAAAATGCAATATTAAATTTCCTTAAATTATTTGTGCGTAATAAATCAATATCGGAGATCTCTCCAGATGAGGTCATAGGTCATTTTTGGTTATCTAATCTTGAATCAGCTAGAGCACTATCAAAGATAAAAATGGAGCTTAAGGCTCAGCATTCTTTTGCTGTGCTTAATAATATTTTGAATGATGAAGAAGTGATAAATTACTTTCAGGCAAGTTTGGCATATGATCTTGCTTATCAGTATCTATTTGAATTTGTATTAGTCGATCAGAAGGAGAAATATCTCAGCATAGTCGGCATAACTGATAACAGATATAAGCTTGTTGATAGCAAAAGAATTTCACTAAGGAGTTCATTTAAGGCATTCATTAACTATCTTTTTTGCTGTGCTATTCCTATCTACTTTATTATCAGTTCTCTCAATAAGGGCATAAGAAAGGAAAGCTGCATAATTGAGCCTAAATTAAGCATGCCAGTAATAAATGGTATCAACACTACAGAAATGGGATATATTTCTGCAGCTAAGGGTATCAAATATAGTACAGATGATAGGTTTATTTACACTAATGAAATTGAGTATGGCGATGTGGTTCATGTTTTTAATTTTTGGAAATTTCCCTCAGAAATTAAACAATCTTATGAAGACAATATGAATAAAATGAAAATACCTTTCCTGGATACTGAGAGATTAAAAATTGACTTCAAAACTACAAAGAAAGCTCTAGAAATATTCTTTCAATTGTTGATCAGTCCAATAAGCTTTTTAAGGCACAGTAATAACTGGTATGCAGAAAAAATGAATACTGCTATACCTAAAGCCATCCATCATGTTTTGCAAAAGCACTTGGAAATAAGCTATCTCCTTCCTCAAGTAGAGCTTATAAGAAATGATTACAATCCAGCATCTATTTTAAGAGCAATCATTTCAAAAAAAGCTGGAGTCAAAACAATTGGCATACAACATACTGCTACACCCTATGACTGCCCTCAAATTTGTTTTGTTAATTTTGATTATTACTTACTTTTTGGCAATCTCTATAAGAAAAAATTTAGTGGATTTCTTGAGGATACAAAAATTTATATCAATGGTAAGGATTTCCTTGATCCAGTGATAAGACTCAAGCACAACCAGAATCATCAAGATTTAATCAAAAATAAGTTTTTATCAACTTATGGTGCTATTGAAAAAATGATATTGATTATACTTCCAGGAAATTCTCCTATGATAAGACAGGATATGAGGGTCTCAATGGTAGATGCCATTAAAAGTTGGGAAAAGAGAGCCAATGAGAATTCTGGTCGTATCATTCTAAGATTTAGAAAAAAAATTGAAGTACAAACAGTCAAAGAATGGAAAGATTTATATAACTTTTCCAAATCAAATAAGAATTTTGTCATTGATTTTGATGAATTTACCACTCAGGAGCTGATGTTTTTATCAGAAAGAGTAATAGTGCCTCATTCTTCTTACTCAATGACAGAGGCATTGGCACTTGGAAAGGAATCATTTAGTTTTGATTTTTCTGGCTCTGCCGAACTATATTTTGGAGACTATGGTAAGGGATTGGTTATGAATACCAAAAGAGAGTTATTTGATTGCCTATCAATAGACAATACAGAACTTTCAAATGATATTGACTACAATATGCTCTCGAAGGATCTTGATCCATACTTTGATGGAAAAAATACTGAAAGGCTACAAGAATTGATTTTAAGCCTAGCTATACAGAATACTGATCAAAAAGACCCAATAGAATTAAAGCAAAAAAATTAACTTTGCATTTTCTTTATGTTGATAAGTTAATCTTGTAATATTATCCAAACTTTATGGTGAAGTATGAATAAGCATGACACACCTCTAATGTCTGATGTGCAATATTGTGCAAGATGTTGTATGCCAGAGACATCTGAAGGAACTATATTTGACGAAATGGGCATTTGCAGGGCTTGCATTAGCTCTGAACAAAAGATGCACATAAACTGGCTTGATCGGAAAAAGAAATTAGAGGAAATTCTAGATAGGTTCAGAGAATCATCGGGTGATAATTACGACTGCTTGGTGCCCATTAGTGGTGGAAAGGATAGTGTTTTTCAATTACATATGCTTGTCAAAATATACAAAATGAAACCACTTGCCGTTACATTCAATCATAATTGGTATACAGAAACTGGCCAATATAACTTATGGAATATTCTTGAGAAGCTAAATGTTGACCATATTATGTTTACTCCAAACAGAGGGCTCATAAATAATATTGCTAAACAATCATTACATATGATTGGTGATTCTTGCTGGCATTGCCATGCTGGAGTAGGGTCTTTCCCACTTCAGGCAGCAATTAGATTTAAAATTCCTCTTATCATCTGGGGTGAGTCAATTGCTGAAGCCGGCAATAAAGCAACTTATATGGATAATGGAGGGGAGCCAATACCATTTGATGAAGAATATTACCTTAAAGTCTCATCAAAAGTGAGGCCTGAGGAAATGATTTGTGATTCGATTACCTCAAAAGACCTATATCCATTTAAATTGCCAAGTAAAGAAGAAGTCAAATCTGCCGGCATTTATGGAATACATCTAGGTGACTATATGTTTTGGGACGGTGAAAAGCAGGTGAACTTCATAAAAAAGGAATATGGCTGGAAAGAGGATTATGTTGAAGGAACATATAAAGGTTATAAAAGTGTTGAGTGTAAAATGTCTGGCGTTCATGATCATGCTAAGTTTGTTAAAAGAGGTTTTGGAAGGACAACAGACCATGTCAGTCAAGATGTTAGGAATGGTTTAATGTCAAGAGAGGAAGCGTTTCAATTAGTTAGAGAAATAGAAACCAAGCAGCCAGAAGGACTACCTAATTACCTAAATATAACTGAATTCTCTGAAAAAGAATTCTATGAAATTCTAAAATCACATAGAGATAAAAAGATTGATTTTTCTGAAGTTGATGAAGCAATAGAAAATAATAAATCATAAGCCCTTTACATACCTAGTGAATCTCCAAGATAAACACATTAAAGACTGGTTCGCATCTGATATTACTGACGCGATCAAGGGAGGTATATGCAGCCCCAAAGAGATAGCGCAATCATATATTGATTTCGTTAGAACAATTGATTCTGGAATTGATGCTTGGGTCCAGTTTGAAGAGTCAGTAATCTTAAAAGATATTGATGAAGGTATTAATCAAAAAGGCTCTCTTGCCGGAGTTCCACTAGCTGTAAAGGATGTATTTAACACCAAAGATTACATGACGCAGATGGGTAGTGATATATGGAAAGGGTTTACACCAGGAAACAATGCACGAGTAATTGATCATATCTTGTGGGAAGGCGCATTCATATCTGGAAAAACTGTTACGGCAGAGTTTGCTGTTCATCATCCAGGAAAAACAAAAAATCCTGTTAACGCTGATTATATTGTAGGAACGTCATCAAGTGGCTCTGCAGCAGTGGTAAGTTCAGGTATGTCTCCAATTGCACTCGGAACACAAACTGCTGGATCTACGATTAGACCTTCAAGCTACACTGGCATATTTGGCTTTAAGCCAACTTTTGGACTAATACCTAGAACTGGAATTCTGAAAACACTTGATACCTTAGATCATGTTTGTCTTATGGCAAAAACAGCAAGAGATATTGAAACTTGTCTTCAAGCCGCTAGAGTTCGAGGAACTAATCACCCATTTGTAAACGAAACACTGGACAAAGATATAAAAGAAAATAAATCTATCAGAATAGCTTTCTTAAAAACTTCAACATGGAAACATACAGAAGTTTATACCAAAGATGCTCTTCAAAGCTTCATTTCAGAACTTTCAAAATATCAAGAAATAACAATCCAAGAATTGGAACTTGGAGAAGAATTAGATTTAATCCATGAGAATCACAATCTGATATATGAAAAAGCTCTCTCATATTATTTCAAACAAGAAATTGAGAATCATCCTGATCAAATCAGTGAAATTTTCAAAGAGATGACAGACAGAGGTCAAGAAATATCGACAAATACATATCACGAAGGACTCAGAAAGCAGGTAAATGACATTAAGATTTTTGACAATATGATGCTTGATTATGATTTCATTATTACTAATTCCACTAGCGGAATAGCTCCAGTTGTTGGAGATCAGCAAGAGCCGCCTGATCCTTGCTTGATTTGGACCTATTTGCATGCTCCTTCCATCAACATACCTCTTTTTAATGGGCCCAATGAAATGCCTTTCGGGCTTCAGCTAGTTGGCTCTAGATATAGTGACTTACAATTAATCAGAATGGCAGAATATATAGAGGAAAGGTTTATTAGATGATCAACAAAAATGAAAAACTAGCAATCCAAGGCGGAAATCCAACTAGGAAAGAATCGTACCATATTCATACCACTAACATTGGTCATGAGGAAGAGGAAGCCGTTTTAAAGGTTATGAGATCACAGCATTTGTCAGGTTTTTCTGCTAGACCTGGAAATAGATTTTTAGGAGGAGAGTCAGTCCAATCATTCGAAATGGAACTGTGTAACTCATTTAATGTATCGAATGCAGTTACAGTGAATTCTGCAACTTCAGGATTACATTGTGCTCTATATGCAGTAGGAGTAAGAGCAGGTGATGAGGTGATAACTTCCTCATTTACTATGTCAGCAACTGCCTCGGCAATAGCAATGTGTGGCGCAACCCCAGTATTTTGTGATATTGAAGATCGAACTTTTGGAATTGATTCGGAAAAAGTAAGGGACTTGATTACTGAAAAAACAAAAGCAATTCTGGCAGTTAATATTTTTGGACACGGTGCTTCCTTGGACAAACTTAAAAACATTGCAGATGAACATAACATAATCCTAGTAGAGGATTCCGCACAAGCACCATTGATTGACTTCAAAGATAAGTTGTGTGGACTACATGGGGATATTGGTGTTTTTAGTTTAAATTACCACAAGGCAATACAAACTGGAGAGGGCGGCTTTGCAATAACCAATGATTCTCTTTACGCAGATCGAATGAGGTATCTGAGGAATCACGGTGAAGTTGTAATTGGTCCTGCAAACCGACTAGATATGATTGATATGATTGGCTATAACTATCGTATGACTGAGATAGAATCAGCAATTGGAGAAGTTCAACTTAAGAAACTTAGAGATTTCAACTCAGCCAGAAAATCTCTCGCTTTATCAATGACGGCTAAAATGAAGGATTATGATTTTCTCATAGGTCCCATTATTGAAGATGATTGTGATCATGGTTTTTATTTATTTCCGATAAAGTACAAAGAAGATTCGATCGGAGTTTCAAGAGAATTATTTGTAAAAGCAATGCAGGCAGAAGGGATCGCTATAGGTTATGGTTATGTTCTTCCTGTTCATTTGCAGCCAATATATCAGTTACACATGCAGAATATATTTAGTGATTACGAAGGTTTTGGCCTAGAAAGTTTACAATCGTCTTCAGATTTAAGTTTCAATGATAGTGTTGATTACAGAAGAGGCATCTGCCCTATAACAGAAAAAATGCATTTTAAAGAAATTATGACTACTGATATCTGTAAATATCCTAATACAGAAAGAGAAGTAGATGAGTTCTTTGCCGCGGTAGATAAGTTAGTTAAAAATCTGGACAAACTAAAATCTCTAGAGAACTGAAAACACTAATATATATTCAAGATTTGGGTGGTGCAAAGTTCTTGGCACCAATCATCAACGAAATTGATCCAAATCTTTGCGAAATGATTATTCATCCTCTTTCGAAGATTTTTATAGAAAAATTTTTCCCAGATAAAAAATATGAATTACTCAACATAGGGAAAAATAAAATTGAGGATTTCTGGCAAATGAGAATGCCCGCCTACAGTTCAGTAATCACAACAACTAGCTCAAAAATTATTGACCAAACAAATTCTGTGCTAATACAGGTATGCAGAGATAACTCAATTCCTAGTCTTGGATTTTTAGATCATTGGAAAGGATTTGATAGATTCTTTGATAATTATAATCAGCCATCTTATATGCCAGATTGGTTAGGTGTTATAGATCAAAAAACAAAAAGTAGATTGGAATCAAAGAATCTCATGTCTTCAAGTATATTCATCATTGGTCATCCTTGGCTTGATTTCCTAAAACAAAAAAATAAAACAAAAGCTAACAGTGTGGAAGCTAAGTCGATATTGTTAGTCTCTCAGCCAGATCCATTGAATAGATTCGCAAGTATCTTTTGCGAAAAAGATAATCAAAATCAAATTAATGAATACTTATCATTGATGGAGTCTAAAGGCTATAATGCTTTCTATCGATCTCATCCTAAAGAAGTAAAATCTTGTTATGGCCATTTACCTTTGGATAAAGCTGATTTTTTGGATGTTTTTGATAAATATGAAATCTTTGTTGGTTATGACTCAATGATGTTAGTCGAAGCATTTATGATCGGTAAAAAAGTGTTTTGCCTTAAGTCAAAAAAAATAAAGAATGCATCAGATTATGAAATACCTTTTACATATGGAAACAGACTTGATGATCCTTTTCCAAATCACCCTGGTGAGATCAATCTCTTTGAAAATTCAATCTTAAGGGGTAAGGAGCTTATCGAAGTTTTTTTGAGAGATATTTAATGCCTAAAAAGATACCAAAAATTACTGTTTATATGCCCAACTTCAATTATGGAGATTATATAGAGGAGGCCATCAGCAGCATCAAGAAACAAGTATTTAAAGATTGGGAGTTAATCATTATTGATGATGGCTCAACTGACGATTCACTTAAGATTCTTGAAAAGTATTCAGATGATGAAAAAATAACTGTTATCAAACAAAAGAATCAGGGCCTAAATATTACAAACAATGTTGCGATAAGGCTATCGAGAGGGCGTTATATCGTTCGTGTTGACGCAGATGATTATGTTGATGAAAATTTTCTAACAGTTTTGTCATCTGTTTTGGATGACAAACCTGATATTGGTCTTGTGTTTCCTGATTATCATCATGTTGACCCAGATGGAAATATTCTTGAAACGATCAGAAGAGAAAAGATAACAAATGAAGATGAATTACTTGACTTGCCCGCTCATGGGGCATGCACTATGTACAGAAAAGAAATACTTCAAAATTTGGGAAGCTATAGCGAAGAGTTTACTTGTCAAGATGGCTATGATATCTGGATAAGATTCATCGAGAAATATAAACCATATAACATAAATATACCGCTGTTTTACTACCGTCAACATTCTTCAAATCTAACTAAGAGCTCACAAAAGATCTTGGATACGAGAGGAGCAATAAAAAAGAAATTTGTTGAATCTAGAAGTAATCTTCATATTGAAGTTCTGGGTCTGATCCTAGTTCATCAATCATCAATCTACAAACAAAACGGACCTTTTGTTCAAGTGAATAATAAGAACCTTATCGACTATATTCTAGATGAATCTATGCGGTCTGAATTTCTAACCGATATCGCTGTTTCATCAAGCGATCTTGATGTTAAAAAATATTTAAAAGAAAGATATCCAAATACCCTATTCGCAGAAAGAGAGAAAAAACTCTCAAGTTTTGATGCAAACACCATAGATATAGTTGATGATGCATTAGAGAAAGTCGAAAAGAAAACCGAAAAAAAATACGATGCAGTATGCATACTTTCAATAAGTACCCCATTATTGAAATCAAAACATATAGATCATGCGGTAAACACACTTCAAGTTTTTCAAGTTGATAGCGTAAGGTCTATCAGCGAGGAATTTGCTCCATGTTTTAATCACGATTCAAATGGGCTAGTTGGTATAAATATTTCCGATGGAAAGTCTCCAAGACTAGAAAGAAATTCAATTTATAAGGACAATGGTGCAATTCTTCTAACTTCAAGAGAGTGCATCAAAAATAAGATATTGACTGGAGAAAAGGTAAGCCATATTACAATGCTTGAAGAGGAAAGTGTGAAAATCAATTCAGACTATGAATTTTGGCTGGCAGAAAAAATAATTTCAGAGTGGAATTTACAATGAAAGAAAAAAATCATTATCACGATTCTTTAGAAACTAAGAATAAGGATTGCTCAACACACCTGCTGATTACTGCACCAACTCATTTTTTAGATGGTGTAAGGGACGAAATTGAGAATAAATACAAAGTCACCTATGCATATGGTGCTTCATATAGTCAGCTAGAAGATGTAGTTTCAGAAATTGATGCTTGGATAGTGGACCCAGGTGCTAACTACAAAATTGACTTAAATATACTTGGCTTGTCAAAGAAGTTAAAAATATTAGTCTCTCCATCTACAGGCAGTGATCATGTTGATTTAAATTATTTAAATAATGAATCAATCATCTTTGACTGCCTAAAAGGCAAAGAACATATTATCAAGGAAATACATGCCTCAGCAGAGTTTAGCTTTGCATTATTAATCGCCATGATAAGAAATTTAGTGCCTGCGGCTAAATATGCATCAGATGGCTTTTGGAGAGAGAAAGAGGAAGAACTTCGAGGCATAGAGCTTAATGCTAAGACTGTTGGGATAATTGGTTATGGCAGGATTGGGAAAAAAATGGCGAGATACTGCAATGCATTCGGTGCAAAGATTTTGATATATGATCCTTATCAAGAAAAAGATCAAGATTGGATAACACAGGTGAATACGATGGATGAATTATTGGCGGTTTCAGATATCAATACTGTTCATGTTCATTTGGATGAATCAACAAGAAATTTAATTGGCCACAGAGAGTTTGGCCTAATGAAGAAATCATCTTATTTCTTAAACACAGCCAGAGGTGGAGTTGTTGATGAGGAGGCACTAATTGATGCGCTAGAAAATAATCTAATTTATTCAGCCGCTGTCGATGTTATTAGTGGTGAACAGGAGGAAGGAATTTCTTCGCATCCACTAATACAATACTCAAAAAATACTAAAAAATTACTGATTACGCCTCACATTGCCGGTGCCACTGTTGACTCACAGTATAAGGCATTCAAGTTTGCTCTAGATAAGGTTGATGATTTTTTCAATTTATAAGAAAAATAATTGGATTGACTAATGTCAGACAGTAAATCAATACTCAGTTACTTCAAAGAATCAGAGCTTGTGACCTCTGTTATTGCCAAATACTCGCTCCTTATTATTTTTAACGCATGCTTGCTTTTCTTATGCGCTGTGTTTGAAGTTTTTGGTGTGGGAATGCTTGTGCCAGTTATCGAAAGTATTCAGGGTGATAATAAGGGTAGCTTTTTCGCTAATATTGCTTCTGATTTATTCGAATACTTATCTATTGATTATTCTCCAATAAATCTTCTAGTTATTTTTGGCACTCTAATTCTTGCTCGTTTCCTTTTGCTTATCTATCAGCAACGTCTTGCAAGAGTTCTTAGTGCCTCGATTACCTTTGATTTGAGAAAGCAAGCTACAGAGAATTTACTTAATACAGGCTTATCTTATTTCTCAAGAAAAAATATCGGTGAATTGGTTTCAACAATATTCGTCTCTAGTCAAAATTCTGGTGGTCTATTGGAGTACTTTCTCTTGATGGCGAGAGGATTTATTTTCTGTGTTGCTTATATCGTAACCGCTGCTATTTTATCGATAGAGTTCACGCTCATGGTTTGTGTATTTATTGTTATCTCATATTTCTTTGTTATGCCAAGATTTAAGAAAAGCCAAGAATATGGTGGGATAGAAAAGAACCTCATGGATGATATCTTTGATCAGCTTCAAGATAGATTTTCAGGAATTAGAACTATTAAGATATTTAACCAATCAAACAACGTCTCTGATCAAATTGAGTCCTTGATCGATCAGTCGAAGAGTAATGATATTAGGATCATGGATAATAAGTTGATCTCATTTGCTTTTTTTGAGCCTTTTTTGTTTGTCATGATGATTATTTCAATAATATTTGGGATACAGTTTTTAGATCTTCCTATATCAAGGTTAGTTGTCTGTCTTTTGGTTTTTACCCTCATCATTCCTCAATTCAAGCTGGTAAATGGAAATATTCTCCAAATCAAGCAACTCATACCCCATTTTACAAAAGTGAATGATTTGATCAGAACAGACAATAAACCTTTTACTAGTAATGGAAATCAAAATATATCTGAATTTAAAGAATCACTTAATTTGGATAATGTAAGTTTTGGCTATGAAAATTCACAAGAGAAAGTTATTCAATCTATCAGTTTGAATATACCGAAAAATCAATTCGTAGCATTCGTTGGCCCCTCAGGCTCTGGCAAATCAACTTTAGCAGACTTAATCTTAAGAAATTATTTTCCTACAAGTGGAAATATACTTTTAGACGGCTTAGATATTAATAATATTGAGGAGTCTGCATGGAGGAGGCTCATCACAATAGTTGATCAGGATTGCTATCTATTTAACGAGAGCATTTTGAATAATATCAAATATGGGTATCCCGATGCGACTGATGATGAAGTATATCAGGCAGCCAAACTCTCAGGGGCAGATAACTTCATCGATAAGTTACCTGATGGTTATCAGACTATTGTTGGAAATCGTGGTACCTCTCTCTCAGGCGGAGAGAGACAAAGAATCTCCTTAGCTAGATCAATAATAGTAAAGCCTAAAATACTAATTTTAGATGAAGCAACAAGCTCACTTGATAGTATTTCTGAAAAGATAATCCAAGAATCACTCAAAACTATAAGGGAGTCCACAACACTTATTGTCATCGCCCATAGGCTCTCTACTATCAAGCAAGCAGATAATATTTTCTTTATTAAAAATGGTAGAATTGCTGAACAGGGTAATCATGATTTCCTATTAGGCAGTGACAGTGATTATAAGAAATTTATTGAGCTGCAAAATACAAATGAGTAGAAAAGATCAAAGAAAGAATAAATAAACTTAGAACCAAGTTGTCAAAAAGAGAAGTGACCTTAGGCACTTGGGTTACGCTTGCTCATCCAGCAATAGCAGAGATATTCTCAAATACTGGATTTGATTGGATCACAATTGATATGGAGCACAGCGTTATCGATTTATTCGATGCTGAAAATTTAATAAGAACGACAAATCTATCAGGTTCTATACCCCTGGTTCGACTTCCTTCGAATGATGAGGTCATCATAAAGAGAATTCTAGATGCTGGGTCAGCAGGAATAATAGTTCCCCAGATAAATACAAAAGATGAATTAGTTAGAGCAATAAAAGCAACAAAATATGCTCCAGATGGGATCAGAGGTGCTGGACTAGCAAGGGCCCAGGCTTATGGAGAAAATTTTGATGGATATAAGTCTGTTGTGGACAACGATATGCTAATAATTGCACAAATTGAAGATAAAAGAGCTCTTGAAAACTTAGAAAGCATACTAACTGTTCCTCAACTAGATGCAATTATAATTGGCCCATATGATCTCTCGGCATCAATGGGAAAGGCTGGTCAATTAGATGACGAGGAGGTTTCAGAGGCCATCGATAAGATCGTAAAAAAATCTATCGACTTGGGGGTTTCATGCGGTATTCATATCATTGAACCTAGTATTAGCGAATTAGATTCAAGAATTAAAGAAGGCTTTAATTTCATAGCCTACAGCCTTGATATTAGAATGCTTAGCCACAATGCAAAAGAAGCTTTGGAGCAGATAAAGTGAATATTGTTGCAATTATCCCTGCAAGGATGGATTCCTCTAGGTTTCCAGGTAAGCCATTAGAAAAGATACATGGTATGTCAATGATTGGTCATTGTCTTCTTAGGACACAATTATGCGAACAACTTGCAGGTACTTATGTTGCAACATGTGATCAAGAAATTTATGACTATGTTCAATCATTAGGTGGAAAGGCAGTAATGACCTCAGATAGTCATGAGAGGGCATCAGATAGAACAGCGGAAGCTATGACATTCATAGAAAATGAAAAGGGTGAAAAAGTTGACATTGTTGTAATGGTTCAGGGAGATGAACCGATGATTAAGCCATCCATGATTGAAGAAAGTTTAGCACCATTTACTGAATCCTCAGTTCAAGTTGTTAACTTGATGTCTAAAATTGACTCAGTTGAAGAATTTGAAGATCCCAATGAAGTTAAAGTAGTAGTGGATAAAAATTCAGATGCTATCTATTTCTCAAGAGAGGCTATTCCTTCAAGAAAAAAAGGGGTAGACGATGTGCCAATGTTGAAACAAGTTTGCATCATTCCATTCAGAAGAGACTATCTTTTAAGATTTAATTCCATGAATGAAACTAATCTAGAGATCATAGAATCAGTAGATATGATGAGAATTATCGAAAATGGAGAGAAAGTAAGAATGGTAATGACTGATAGTAGAAGTTTTAGTGTCGATACTATGGATGATTTAAAGAGAGTTGAAGCAGCTATGAAAAATGATCCATTAATGAATTCTTATATTACATAAAACTTAGAATGCCAATCTGTAGAATTTGCAAAGCAGGTGATGAATCCCAATTTATAAGGGCAGAGCATGTTTTTGGTGGTAGAGCTGAGCATAAATTCTGGCAGTGCAAGGAATGTAATGCCATATATCTTTATCCTTTTCTTACGCAAGAAGAAGAAAAGCGATTCTACCTTAAAGAGTTTGAAAAATTCATGAGTAAGAGAGTGGGTGATCATAGAGATTGGAGCAATGCTGAATTACATAAGAGCACGAATCAAGATCAAGTTGAAAGGAGAATGCCCTTCCTCGCTGAGCACCTCAGACCTGATACTAACTTATTAGAAGTTGGATGCTCAAGCGGCTTTATGCTAGATGCATTTAGGAAAATGGATATCAATTGTTATGGGATTGAGCCTTCAGGTGAATTTGGTGAATTCCTTACATCAAATGGATATACAATTTTTGAAAGTTTGGAATCTATTCAAGAGCTAAAGTTTGATGTAATAAGCCACTTCTTCGTTTTTGAGCATATTGCAGATCCCTTTGATTTCATAAATCAGAACCTTAGACTTTTAAATGACGGTGGAGTTATGATTTCAGAGATTCCTTGTGCTAATGATCCGCTGACTTCAATATACGAGATAGACGCATTTGAGAGATTTTATTGGTCTATAGCACACCATTATTACTACACGCCTGAGTCACTTAAATATATTCTTGAGAAAATGAACTGTAAATATAAACTTGTTCCTGAGCAAAGGTATGACATATCCAATCATATGACATGGATGCTTGAAGGAAAGCCTGGTGGACAAGATAAATATACAGAACAATTAGGAAATAATGTTGTACAAGCATACAAAGATAAAATGTTAGAAAGTTGGCAGTGTGACACGATCTTCTTATATGTTTGGAAGTAGATTATGAGTAACTTTATTGTAACAGGCGCTGCAGGATTTATTGGTAGTGCTTTGGCATCTGAGTTAGTTCAAAATGGAAATACTGTAGTCACAATTGATAATCTTAGTACAGGTTACGAAACTAATATTCCAAATGGAGTGGAATTTATTTTGGGTGATTGTGGCGATCCAGAGACTATAAAAAAAATACCTAAGAGAAATTATGATGCAATCTTTCATATTGCAGGTCAAAGCTCAGGCGAAATAAGCTTTGATAATCCAGTATATGATATAACCACCAATACAGTTTCTACACTTTTGCTTCTAGACTATGCTCGACAGCATGATTGCGACCGTTTTATTTATGCTGGAACAATGTCAGTGTATGGAGTACAACCAGAAATACCAGTCAATGAAGATATCCATTGCTCACCATCTTCTTTCTATGGTGTCGGCAAGCTGGCAAGTGAACATTATATGAGTATCTATCAGTCATTTGGAATTGATACTACTTCACTGAGGCTCTTTAATGTCTATGGTCCTGGTCAAAATTTAAATAATCTTAGACAAGGGATGGTAAGTATTTATCTTGCTCAGATTTTCAAAAGTGGATTTGTGGAAATGAAAGGCTCTACAGACAGATATAGAGACTTTATTTATATAGAAGATGTTGTTAGATCATTTCTGAATTGCTTGGTCTATGAAGACAGCAAAAATGAAATTATCAATATAGCAACTGGCATAAAAACAAATGTGGGCGAACTTGTTGACCTGTGTTTCCAATTATGTGAGAAAGAACCTGACTTAAGAATATCAGGCTCGACATCTGGAGATTTACATGGAATTTTTGCTGACACAGATAAAATGAAAGAAATTTTAAAAATCTCAGACACTATCCCCCTAGAAACTGGTTTGAAGAGTATGATCAAATGGATGAAGGATGTCTTATGAAGAAGGCATTGATCACTACCATACCATTCGGATTCTATGACCCTACTTCATTGAATCTTTTGCATACAAATGCGATTGAAAGCACAATCAATCCTTTCAATCAAAAAATTAAAGAATCGCAGCTGAAAGAGATGATTTATGATTATGATTATCTTATTGCTGGGACTGAACCAATTACTGAATCAGTCTTAAAGAATGCTGAGAAACTTGCATTAATTGCTAGGGTGGGTGTTGGATATAATAATATTGACCTTGATTACGCAAAGTCTAAAAATATAAAAATTACGTATATACCTGATGGGCCAGACGCAGCTGTTGCTGACCTTACAATCGGTTTAATATACTCGTTACTAAGAGCTACTCATATCTCAAATCTTAAGCTACATAGGGGTGAGTGGCAGCGACATATAGGAAGAAGAATACAGGAATGTAAAGTTGGAATTATTGGAGCTGGAAAAATTGGCTTTAGGGTAGCAACAGAATTAGAAAAGATTGGAACGAAAAGTATTTTATTGTGTGATCTTGAGCAAAGCACTTCACTAATAAATCATCCTTCAATGAAATGGGCAGATATTAATGAGGTAATTAACTCATGCGATGTCTTAACTTTCCATTTGCCACTGACTTCAAAAACAGAAAATCTCATATCTGAAAAGGAGCTTCTTATGATGAAAAAAGATGCTGTTATCATTAATACCTCAAGGGGCGGAATTATAAATGAAGATGATTTATATAAGGTATTGGAATCTGGCCATCTGTTTGGAGTTGCCTTGGATGTTTTTAGAGAAGAGCCATATTCAGGCAAACTAATTGACATAGACAGGTGTCTATTGACAGCACATACTGCTAGCATGACAATTGATTGCAGAAATTATATGGAGATTGAGGCTGTTAAGGAAGTTATAAGACATTCGAATGGGGAGTCTTTGAAATGCGAGATTCCTGCAATTTAGTGATTCATAACTTTTATTTAATAAGCTAAATTTATTTTAATGAAAAAGCCTAAAAATCTCAGAGAATGTTTCTATTTTGATGAACATGAACTCAATCCAAGACCAAAGGGGTTTTTTGACATACTAATAAGATTGACTGTCAATAATACTTCAAGATATACAATGCCTTTGTATATGAGAGTTGCACAAATTAATAGAATAAAATATGACAGGACAAGTAATCGCCTCTTGAAAGTAATTTACCTTTTCTTATTTAAGTATTTTTGTAGAAAGAATCAGATCAAGAATAACTTTGAACATGGTTCAAATCCCAATATTGAGCCTGGAGTAGTGTTCCACCATACCGGCGTAACTATAACAGGGAAAACTATAATTGAGAGAGGTGTTCATATTTATCGAAATGTTACATTTGGAGGCAAAAATGGAGAGGCGCCTTATATAAAAGAATTGGCAAAGATATGCACAAATGCAGTGATAATTGGTTCTGTAACGATTGGTAAAAAAGCTATTGTAGCACCAGGTTCAGTAGTGGTTCATGATGTTCCTGAAAAAAAAATTGTTTCTGGAATACCTGCTAAGGTTATTGGAGATGTAAATGAAAAGAACTATAATTTCTAGTTATTTATTTTTTTGAGGTTGATTTGGACAAGGTTTTGGTAATTGGGGGTTCTGGTTTTCTAGGAAGTCATGTTGCTGATAAGCTTTCAGATTCTGGTTTCGAGGTTTCTATATTCGATATCAATGCTTCTGAATGGATGAGAGATGATCAGGAGTTTATTGAAGGATCGATACTGGATAGTAAAAGGCTTCATGAAGCTATAAATGGTAAGAAATATGTTTATCACTTTGCTGGAATTGCAGACATTGCTGAATCAAAATTATCACCAGAAAAAACTATCGAGCTTAATATTTTAGGCACAACAAATGTTTTAAATGCATGTGTGAAAAACAAGGTTAGCAGATTTATATTTGCGTCCTCAATGTACGTTTATTCATCTTTTGGGTCTTTCTATAATGCAACCAAAAAATCTTCTGAAATAATAATTGAAGCATTTAATAAAGAATACGGATTGGACTTTACTCTTCTCAGGTATGGATCTTTATATGGACCTAGAGCACAAGATTGGAATGGTATAAATAGCTTTATAAAGCAAATAGTGAATGAGGGTAAGTTAGATTATTTTGGTTCCGGCGAAGAAAAAAGAGAATATATCCATGTATCTGATGCAGCTGATCTGAGTTTAGAAATCCTATCAAAAGATTATGCTAATAAAGCAATAACTATAACTGGCCTTCAGGTATTAAATTCAAATGAGTTGATAGATATGATCTTTGAGATAGTAGGTAAGGATCCAGTTGTCAGAATGAATAAGAAAAAGAATGATGATCACTATGTAAAAACGCCATATCGACATAGTGTTATGCATGCAAGAAAATTAACTCCAAAAAGTTTCGTTGATATAGGTCAGGGTATACTGGAGATTATAGATCAATTGAAAGAATCATCTCGTAATGAGTCATGATAAAGTCAATAATTTTTGACTTTGATGGAGTTATTGCTGAATCCATAAATATAAAGACAGATGCCTTTGTCAGCTTATATAGTGAGTATTCAAAAGAAGTTCAATTAATAGTAAAAGATTACCACCTCAAGAATAGTGGTATCAGTCGATACAAAAAGATCCTCTATTACCAAAAAGAAGTTTTGCAAGAGGATTATTCTCAAGATGTAGTGAATGATTTAGCAAAAAAATTCAGCAAGATTGTACTCAAAAAAGTAATTCAATCTGATTATGTGAAGGGGGCAGAAGAATTTATTAAAGAAAATTACTCAAACTATGATCTCCATATAGCTACGGGAACGCCGCAAGAGGAAATAGAGATTATTATGCGAGAAAAAAACTTAGAAAATAAATTTAAGTCTATTTATGGAACCCCCTTAACAAAAACTGAGATAATAAAAAAAATTCTCTTAGAAAATAATTATAAAAAAGAGAATGTAATTTTTGTAGGCGATGCAATTGCTGACTTAGAAGGCGCTTTAAATAATGATTTGATTTTCATAGGAAGGGTTCCAAAGGGGGAGACTTCAATTTTTCCTGAAAAAACAATCATAATTAACGATTTGATGCCGTTAGGCGATCTAATTTTAACTTTCTAATTATTATGGAAAATATTAGAACAAAGCCGCATGTATTCTTAGTGATCCTTGATTCTGCTAGGAAAGATCTTTTTGGATGCTATGGAAACAGCGAAGAATTGACACCAAATATTGATAAATTAGCTCAAGATTCGATCGTATGTAAAAATTTTTATTCCGGAGGTGCAGGAACAGCTCAGTCTCACGGATGTATTTTTCTTGGTCAGCATTCAACAAGGAGCGGACTAGTTCATAATTTATCTGAAATTAGTAATGACATTACTCCATTTACTGGAATCCTAAAAAATAATGGTTATGATAATTTTGGTCACTCAAAGATTGTGGTTCCGCCTGCTGGTTATGAGAAGCTATTTTCTTTTGATGAAATGGTATATCCAATTAAGGGCAATAAGACCAAAGTTGTATCTTTAAGAAAAAGGATTTTAGACTATGCTCGTCAATTTCCAAAGATATGGAATTTCATAAGGGTGCTTTATAGAAAGTCATTTGGCGCTGAATATTTATTGAGTTCAACAGCCAATCATGTGGATGGGAAAGAATCTCTAGAATATTTATTAAAGAAAGCTAATGAAAGCAAAAAACCAGGATTCTTTTTCACAACCATTATGCATCCACATACGCCTTACTATCCTCCAAAATGGGCTAGAGAAAAATTATTTGGAAAGAGAAAGGTTTCCCAGAAAGCATTTGAAATTCAAACAGATTTTCATTCTTGGATTAATGGTAATCATGGCGACTGCGAGGATGCCATAGAGGATATGATGAATCTTTATAAAGCCGAACTCTTATACGGAGATTCTTTGATTGGCCATTTTGTTGATTCGCTTAAGGAAGCCAATCTATATGACGATAGTATTATTATAATAACTTCGGATCATGGTGAATTTTTTGGCGAACACGGGAACCTAAACCATGGCACAACAATATTTAATGAGTTATTTCAACTCCCATGCATTATAAAGACTCCCGAGAACAAGCATATCGAAATCAATAAGTTAACTACTCATACGGATTTATACCCTACAATAATTGATTTACTTAATATTCCTAATGAGTCAATTGATGGTATTAATATTGATGGTCAGTCCATGCTAATAGATGATGAAGAAAGGTTTTTAGTGATCGACTCACCTCCAATCGTTCTTCCAGGAAGATTAAGTCACTATCCAAAAGTAATTGAGAAATTTTCTCTTTTCTATCGAGGAATTATCAATAAGAAATATAAATACATTTGGAGGTCGGACGGTGAGCGGTCATTATTTGATAGAGATAGCAAGGAAATAGACGAGAATAATTTGATTGATTCAAGAGAGCTTCAAGCGAGTATATTGCATCAAGAAATGATTGATTACTATAAATCAATATATGAAAAATTTGATATTAATCAGTATCCAATAAATATTGGCTCTACAGCAGCGTCTATGATGACTTCACCTCGAATCAAAAAAGAGTTAAAAAAATTAGGATATCTTTAATAGCAAATCCGATAATATAGCTCGAAAATCTGATCTTATACTCTGATTATTATTCTTATATGACTGATCCTAGCAATAAAAAATTTAAATTTGGAACGAAGGCTGAGACTCTGTCTAGGCTAGATGGTAAGTTAAAAAAATGCACTATCCCCAAGCTATTTTACTTTACAGTCAAAGAATGGCATGACGACCGTAAGAAGATACTTGAGAAATTAAAGTTGAGTTTTAAAGATAGCATGTTGATAGTGAGATCATCGGCTGCCAATGAGGACTCATCAGATACCGCTATGGCAGGCGAGTATCTTTCAATAGCAAATATTTCCTCATCTAATTTAAAAGAAGTTATAGCATCAGTTGATGAAGTAATTGAGAGTTACAGTAAGTTGGGAAACATTGCCTCCATGTATGATCAAGTACTGATACAAGAAATGGCTCTAGATGTCTCTATGAGTGGAGTCCTATTCACAAAGGATATGAACTCAGGAGCGCCTTATTATGTAATCAATTATGATGATGAAACAGGGCGAACAGATACAATCTCATCTGGTACCGGCTATAGCAATAGAACTTTGTACATACATAGAGAATATGGTCTTACGAGTCTAAAATCTGAAAGATTCCTTAGTCTTATAGAAGCAGTAAAGGAAATTGAATCCGTTGTTTCAAGTGACATGTTGGATATTGAATTTGCTATTGATAATCTGAGTTTTGAGGTAAATCTATTACAGGTTAGAAGAATTACTACCCAAAAAAATTGGATTGATAATATTGATTCAAGAATCAATCAGTCTTTGGAATTAATGAAAGATCAAGTCGGGGATCTATTGAAGCCTTTAGACAATGCTTATGGTGATAGGGCAATCCTTGGAAGAATGCCAGATTGGAATCCAGCTGAAATAATAGGCACAGCTCCGAGACTACTTGCATATTCTCTTTACGAATATCTCATCACCAACAGTGCTTGGAGGATAGCAAGAGACCAAATGGGCTATTGTCACCCTGAGGGGAGGCCTCTAATGTCATCATTATCTGGACAACCATTCATAGATGTTCGATTGAGTTTTTTTAGTTATCTTCCTAAAAGCCTGCCAAGCAGAATTGGTAATAAATTAGTAAATGCTTGGCTAGATAAGCTTGAGATCGAGCCTCATTTGCACGATAAAGTGGAGTTCGATGTCGCTTCAACTACTTTTAATTTTAATTTCTTCAATCAATTTAAAGATAGGTATCCAAAGCTTCTGACCGAGGATGAATTGCAAATTTTAGGCAATTGTTTTCTTGAATTAACTAGAGGACATATTCAAGGTGATACAGCATCAATTGATGAAAATCTAAAAATGCTAGAGACTCTTGAGGCCAAAAGGTCTCAGTTGAAATTAAATGATGATCATCTTAATGCAATTGAATCTATGGCAAATGATTGTATGAAATTCGGTACCATTCCATTTTCAGTTTTGGCTAGGCACGGATTTATAGCAAAGTCATTATTGGATTCGATAATTGCACTTGGAATTCTCACTACTGAGGACGTAGAAAGATTTCAAAAAACTATTCCAACAGTAGCCACTGAATTTATCAAAGATTTGAACAAGTTTTCTCAGGGCCAATTGGAAGAGAAAGATATTATCGATAACTATGGTCATTTGAGACCAGGTACATATGACATATTATCAATACCTTATAAAAAGAGGGATGATCTGATTATTAAGGAAAAGAATGTACAAAAAATCGATGAGAATAATACTGAATTTGAATTATCACGAAAGCAGGAGGCTGAAATCAAAGTCTTATTGCAAGAGTATGGTTTTTCTATTGGGCCTGAATTTCTTTTCGAATACATTAGGAGATCTATTCAGGCAAGAGAATATTCAAAATTTGTCTTCACAAAATCACTAAACTACATTTTGGAATTACTTGAAGAGTGGGGTAATAATCATAATATTTCAAAAGAAGAATTATCATTTATCAACTTTTCTGAATTAATAGAAAAAAACAAAACGAGTGACCATGTTGAATATACGGAAATAATTCATGATTCAATTGAGCAAGCTAAGAAAAACTATGAGATTACAGAACGGATATTACTTCCAAGCCTTATAACAGAAGTATCTGATTTATTTGTTGTCCCTCTTCTGATTGGTGAGCCAAATTTTATAACAAATAAGATCATTAGTGAGCATGCCGTTAGAATTTCAGGTAAAGATGTTGACCCAGAAATTATAGATGGAAAAATTGTTTTAATTGAGAACGCAGATCCAGGATTTGATTGGATATTCACAAGAGATGTAAAAGGTTTGGTTACGAAATATGGTGGCGCAAACTCACATATGGCAATTCGTTGTGCGGAATTCGGTTTGCCGGCAGCCATTGGTTGTGGAGAACAAATTTTCTTAAAGTTAGAAAAATCTAATAAGATAAATCTTAATTGCTCAGAAAGAACAATTTCTTCTGCATCGATATTGGAATAAAGTTTATGCGAATTGGTATTACACAAAGAATCATTAAGGAGGCTAATTATGGTGAGTTAAGAGATGAACTCAGCCATGATTGGGTTGATTATTTGACTGAAAACTTTCCAAGTGCTCTCTTAATACCAATACCAAACTTCACGATTCTCGACCATAATTGGTTTGAGAATCTCAATCTAGATCTCTTGATGCTTAGTAATGGCAATGATTTGGGTGAGTTTACTAGAAGAGATAAATTAGAACGGCATGTCATTAATTTTGCAGTAAATAATTCAATTCCTGTCATAGGTTTTTGTAGAGGATTTCAGATAATTAATGATTATTTTGGAGGTCGTCTCACTCTAAACATTGAGAACTCTACTGAGCAAAAACATGTAAGTATTGAGCATGAGATTGAGATTACGGACAAAAAATACATAGAGATACTCCAAAAAAAGAGATTCATGGTTAATAGTTATCATAACCATGGAGTATTGACCGATGGTCTTTCGGTTTCGTTGAAGGCATTCGCAATTTCTGAAGGATCAGTAGTTGAAGGGTTTTTTCATGAGAATTTGCCTATATTAGGTATTCAATGGCACCCAGAACGACCGAATAATTGTCAATCGGAAAATAAGATATTGATTGAGAGCATGATTGACAAGATCAAAGTGAATAAATGAATATCGCTTTTTCGATGTTACCTCAATCCATAGATAATATGACTTCAGAATATGAAAGAGAATAAAATTAAGGGTTTAATCCTCGCAGCTGGAAGAGGAAGCAGGATGGATAAACTAACATCAAAATATCCAAAGTGTTTCACTGAACTTGGGGGTAAGAGACTGATTGATTGGCAATTAGAGAGTTTTAAAAAGCTGTCAATAAATGAAATTGCAATAGTTACTGGATATCTCAAAGAGCAATTTGATCAATATAATTTGATTAAATTCAACAATGAAAACTGGGAAAAGACCAACATGGTCTCTTCATTAGTGAAAGCGTCATCGTTTATTGATTCCGACACTATTGTCTCCTACTCAGATATCGTTTTTCATAAAAACGCAGTAACAAACATCATAGAGTTTGATGGTGATATTGTGCTTGGTTATGATAAGAACTGGCTCAGCCAATGGAAAATGAGATTCAAAGATCCAAGTGAAGATGCAGAATCTTTCAAAATATCAGACGACAACATCGTTCTTGATATTGGAAATGAAATAAGTTCGACTGATGGAGTAATGGGACAGTACACAGGCTTATTCAAGCTGACACCCACTGGAATGGAAAAAATAAAAAAAATACTATCAAAGTATATGGATATGCAAGATTCACTTGATATGACAGCTTTATTTCGCCTGATGATAGAAGAAGGAATCAAAATTTCTGCTACTGAGATTAAAACAGATTGGTTTGAAATTGATACCCCAACTGATTTAAATATCGCAGATAAGCTTTATAATTCAGATCAGCTTAAGATTTCATAGGAATAAAATGGTTATTTGGTTAGTGGGTATGTCGGGGGTAGGTAAGACTACAATTGCAGACATTCTGTTTAAAAAAATATCTAAAGAAACTGACTCAAATGCATTACCTATCGATGGTGACATCGTTAGATTGATCGATGGCAATAATAAAAAAGATGCATCTTATTCGCTCAAATCTAGGTATAAGAATGCAAAACGAATACAAGAAATATGTTTAGACTTAGACCAGAGCGGAGAAGATATTATTTGCTCAATACTGTGTATATTTCCAGATATTCTGAAAGAGAATAAAAAGATTTTCTCAAATTACTATGAGGTATTTCTTGATGCCTCACTAGAGGAGTTAGAAAGGAGAGATACCAAAGGTCTTTATGAGTCAGCAAGAAAAGGATTGATATCTGACCTCGTGGGCTATGACATTGAATTTCCAATACCAAAAGAGCCAAGCATTCATTTAAAAACAGATCAAAACAAGACAGCAAAAGAACTTGCCAACGTCATATACAATGAGATCTATGATGATTTAAATTTAGGAAATAAGGACACAGATCTTAAATCTAGTTTATCAAAGGCAAGAAATACAATCGATTATGCAGCAATTGTCTCAAAATTAATAAAACCTGCAGGCGGTTAAAGCATGAGTTATTCATATACAGATGGAGATAAAATCGCATCACCGAATACCTATTTTTATACCGAATACAATGGACAGGAATTTTTAAATTCATACTTTGAAGACAGAAAAACAATATTAAGAAAAACGAAGGATGCAGTTGAGCCTTCATTCTCAGAAAATGATATTGAAACAAATGAAAGTTTGATCCAGACATCAGTATATTTAGGCTATTTATACACTTCACTTCAATCTCAAAATCACTCAAGAAATACTGATATTTTTGCTGAGATTAATCTGATTTTAAAAAAATTTGAAGTCTCAAAAAGAATTTATGATTTTTATCTACCAGAACTCAAAAAAAGTGATGACAGTGATTTTAAAAACTTAAATAACTATATTAAGCTCGCATTGGTACTTTCTAGATCGTATGAAATAACGAAGAAGCTGAATTATTTAAATGGAATGTTAAAAGTGATCGATACTTTGATTTCAGTTTTTAATGAAATGAGTGAGCTAGAAAAAAAGAATCTTGCTTGGCTAATAAGGATGGAGATCGATCATATTGGCAAACTTACTTCTAAACTGAGGATACTAAGCTAATGTATTTAGAAAATTTTTCCTTCCTTGCTGCCAAGACATCAAGGTCACTAATTTATCTTGAAAAATTCAAAGAAAAAAATATAAAACTTGGATCTGTGGTGATCATTGAGGATCCAAATAGGGAATTCAACCTTGAAGATTTGAATAAGAAAATAGATGTTATACAGAAATATTCTGGCATAAAAGAGCAAAAAGGCTTTGAAGAAGATATAATTTCTCTGTCAAAAAAAGTCTCAGATCAAGTAGATATAATCAAATCTGACTCAATAAATCATTATTCTGTAATTGAAAAAATAGAACTCTTATCACCTGAATATACAATTTATTCTGGATTTGGTGGTCAAATTGTTTGCCCTGAATTACTTTCAAAATCTAGATTCTTGCATGCACATGCAGGTTGGTTGCCAGACTACAGAGGTAGCACTACTTCATACTATAGTCTAATTGATAGAAATGACTGTGCAGTATCTGTGATTGAGCTTAGTCCAGAGATCGACAAAGGAGATATATTGACTAGAAAGAGATATAATCCACCAAAACTAGGAATAGACATTGATCATTTATATGACAACCAAATTAGAGCAGACTTACTGGCAGAAACATTGGTGAATTACTCTAAAAATAAGTCTTTCGAAATGATCATAAGTCAGGATCAAAAGGATTCAACGACTTACTATGTAATTCATCCTGTTTTAAAGCATCTAGCAATACTTTCAATTAAAGAATAAGTAATGAATATGAAATTAATGGTCGATGATAAGGGTTTAATGTGTCCCAATTGCTCAGGTGTTGATTTTGTTCAAGCTGGGACCATGCAAGATGGCTCATTGACATGTAAAGATTGTAATCAGTCTTACCTAATAAAGAACGCAGTTCCTTCTCTCATAAATGTGAAATCTGAGAATTATAAATCTAAGAAAGAGATAACCGATTTCTGGAAGCACCTTTATCATGCCGCATACAAGGATCATGAGAATTTTGATGATAGGGATATATTCATAGATAGGCTCAAAAATCTTGAGGAATTATTTCAGCATAGGGAGCACCTTGCAGTCACTGAAATGCCAATTGAAAATATTGAAGGAAAAAAAGTACTTGAAATTGGTTGTGGAGCTGGAGCTCACTCCTCACTCTTCTCTCTCAAGGGGGCAAAAATGACAGCCCTAGACATTACTCTTGATAGAGCACATTCGACATCAACAAAATTAAATCTTTTAGATATTTCTGGAAACTCTTTTGGCGTCCATGGTGATGCTGAAAAATTACCTTTTCAAGAAAACTATTTTGATATTGTTTACTCAAATGGAGTTTTACATCATACACATGATACTGAGAAAGCAATTTCTGAGGTATTCAGAGTCCTCAGGCCTGGGGGAAGGGCTGTAATTATGCTCTACTCAAAACATTCTTTTCTATATTGGGTCAATCTCTTCCTTTTAAGAGGAGTTCTAATGGGCGGTATATTTAGAGATAAGAAATGGTTAGGGCGTTCAACTGAATGGATGTCAGAGGATAAACAAGAAGTTTACAATCCTGAAACAAAAGTTTACTCACAAAAAAGACTGAGATTCATGTTCAATAAATTCGATGATGTTAAAATCAGAAAGGTAGGGTTTATTTTTGAACAGATTCCTTTAATAGGTAAGTACATCGGAAAACTTTGCGGAATAGTTACAAGTTATAATGAGTCCGGGATTCTAATTTATGATAAGCCATGGAGAAATGAAACCAAGTTAGAGTTGATATTGTCTCGTTATATCGGTTTTGCAAATAATATTTCAGCAATCAAGAAATAATTCCATAAAGGAATCAGATAAATGACACATGAAGGCAATGTTAAAGAGTATCTTTCAACGAAAGTAATCTACTTTTTACCATTCATGCTTCTTATTCCCCAGCAAGCATCTAAATCACCTTGGTGGCCATTTCCAAACTCAGGACCAGTCATAGCAATGTTCATCGGTGCAACCGTGCTATTGTTTCTTTATACATTAGAATTAATAAGGGATACAAAAAGAATAAAATTCACTACGGCTCAAAAGATATTTTTGCTCTGGGCTATTCATACATTCATTTCATATGCTCTTGTTGCAGGTGGATTTAGGCCATCGCTAGAATCTATTGGATCAAGAATCTATACAGCCATACCACCGTATTTTTTAGCATTTATGGTTTTTCTAACAATTGAGAAGAATGGATGGAAAATGAGACATTTTGAGAATGTAATAAAAGTTCTTTTATTTGTTTCAGCGATCTGGTCGATTGAGAGTTTTATCACTTTTTACTTAAATTATCAGATTCCTGGTTTATGGAGTATAGGTCGAGGTCAAGAATGGTTTCACAGTGGGTTTACTAATAGTCTTCATACAGTATCTAAAGCATCTTTGATAATCTTTTGGCTATCGCTGTACATGTTTTACATGCATAGAAAACCAATCTATCTTTTATTTGCATTGGGTGCATTTTTGACAATAATCTCAAATCTAAATAGAGCTACCAATGCTTTATTGATCGTCTCAATTGTGGTTTTTATCTATTATTTTTATGTTAGGTATCGAACTTCAGATAAAGGATTAGGTAAGAAATCTTCACTAACAATCAATCGGATGCTATCTGGTTTGTTTGGCTTTGTAGCGGTTCTGATAATTGTTGGGGGAGGTATCTTTGTTAATAATTTTAAGGGATCTCTATTGGCAGATTCTCATGGCTTTATTGAAAGAGCATATCAATATGCAAGGGCAACAGAGATAATAATACAATTTCCATATGGTACTGGAGCAGGTCTTGGATATAATTTTTGTTATTCTGAAGATGTACCACAAATATACACTGAAGACCTTCGAAACACCGAGCCGTTTGCTACTTTCTCAAAATTTTATCAATCAGGTATTTTAGGAGCAGACTTGCAACAAAGATATGTCGGTGAAGATAATGTTTACTCAATACATAATTTTAGCCTTAACATAATTATGGACTATGGCATCATTGCCTTGATAATGTTAACCATATATATATTCACTCTATTTAAGTTTCTTCGATTTTCCAGACTCTTATATAAGTCTGATTATCAGAAACTAGCAAAGATATTTATGTGTATTATATTAGCCCAAGGAAGTACTTTTGTTGCGATGCAGGCAACATATAAATTTTTTGCATGGATGTGGTTACTTGTTTTCTTGTATTCATTTGCAAAGCATATTATTAAAGCTTCTATATATGAGCAGAGAATCCATATCAAAAAAGATCATAACCCTCTTTCAGAGGAAATAATGTTAGCCAGGATATACTGAATTATGATGAAGAAAAAACTTAAAGAATTAATAAAGCCAATATTCTATGGTTTTCTCAGAATTTCAATTGATCTAGCGGTCACTTCCCAGAAGCTTCTGGAATTAAGAAAACGTCTTGAAGCATTTGTTCCAGATGTTACTTACCAATACACAACAAATACAATAGACAGTCCTTATCTTCAAACCAAAGTTAGATCCTTGCATGCTTTTCAAACTTATATGGCAAGTTATGCAATAGATAAAGCCAATCAAGACTCAATAACGGTTGTTGATATAGGTGATTCAGCAGGGACACACATTCAATATCTTAATGGAATTTATCCAGATTTAATCAATCCTTATTCGGTTAATCTTGACCCGGTTGCTGTTAAGAAAATCCAAGAAAAAGGTCTAAAAGCCATAAATGTTAGAGCAGAAGATTTGCTTGATCATCCTGAATTTGATCCACTCTCAATTGAAGTTTTTTTACTTTTTGAGACGCTTGAACATTTGCTTGATCCAATTGGATTCTTAAGGAGCATCAGAGAACCAAATTCAGAATATTTTGTTCTAACAGTGCCATATGTTAAAAGCAGCAGAACTGGCTTTAGTCAAATCAGGAATGATTCAGATCATAGAAAAATCACCCCCGAAAATACTCATATATTCGAACTTTCTCCGCAGGATTGGGAACTGATATTCAGATTTACTGGTTGGGAGGTTGAGTATAGGAGGATATATAAGCAATATCCTTGGTGGTCAAAAATATTCTTGATACATCTACTTTGGAGGGCTTTTGATTTTGAAGGCTTTTATGGAGTTGTGCTAAAAAGGAGTGAATCAAATAACAACTTTTATAATGAATGGAAAAGCTGATCAAAATATTGAGCATTAGGTAAAAAAGTTTGAAGATACTCATATTAAGTGATCGACGCTTAGATTTAAAAAAATTGAAAAGCGTAGCTGGCGGGAGCGCATACTATTTTTCTTTGACATCAGACAAAAAGATCAATGATTTTAATATCAAACAGTTAGATAATCTTTCGTCTAGCTTGGAAGTACTACCTTCGGCAAATTATGTGAATAATCAGGCTGATAAACTTGGCGATAAGCTGGAAAAGATCAGACTCGAATATTCAAGAAAAACTCACAAAAAAGAACTTCTAATTGACCAATTTATAATTGATAAGAATATAAGTACTTATTATTTCACAGAGCTAGTTGAGAGGAATGTTTATAAGTATCAATACTATAAGTTGTTAGCACAATTTGATGCGATCAAGTATTTCTTGGATGAGGAAGGCGATATAGACCTCATAATGTATTCGATAAAAGATGAGAAGCTTGAGGAGTCGATCGAGACATTAGATATTTCAGTAGAAAACTTAAAAAATAAAAAATTAATTTATAAAAAATTAGGCAAAACACTCTCATTAATGATGCAATTCATTAAGGGAATCATGATGGGATTTTTATATATTTCTCGTTTATTTTTTTATTTTCTCATACAAAAATTCTATGCGCATAGCAATAACTTCAATGATGACAATAAAATAAAAATTATAAGCTATTTTCCATACATAGATTCAGAGGAAGAAAAAAAGGGTAAATTCAATAATTTGTATTATTCGCCCCTTCAAAAATATTTATTGAAAGACGGAATATCTCACTCATGGCTACTGATTTACGCGAAAATAAAAGGAAATAGTTATCTGGACTCATCGCAAATAGCGAAAAGAATTATCTCAGATAAATATCTTTTTCTTGAGGGATTGCTAAGCATTAAAACAATTTTGAGAATTTCAGTCCTATGGCTTTCTCATTCTATTAAATATTTATTTTTAAGGAGGCATTTGTTTGGCCAAAAGACTGAGAGCAGACCAATCGAGGAAATTTATGCACAACAGTCATTAGATAACTCATATTTTGGATTATCCGTTCTGTCTGGAATCGCTTATTACTACCAATTTATAAACTATGCAAAAACATTGGATTCAACCAAATTAGTTATTTACTTAAATGAAATGCAGACTTGGGAAAGAGCTTTCAATGCTGCGTTTTTGAAATATCGACCTAATATAAAGAGGATTGGTTATCAGCATTCTTCCGTAGCGAAAAGAATATTTCATTATTATTCTGAGAGAACACAGGAATCAACAGATTTTAGTGAGCCTTTACCGGATTATTTTGCTGTTAATGGAGAGATCCCAAAGCAGGAATTAACCAAAAGTTATGGCGATAAAATAATTACGCTTGAGGCGTTAAGGCAGCTCCAAACTAAAGGATCAGAAAAACTGCAAGTATCTGAAAAATGTCATGATCTACAACATCAAATACTATACATAGGTTCATATGACAGATATGAGGCGATAAAGATCCTAGATTTTGTAAGTGAAGCTATTAGGAGGAGGGAAGGTCGTCCATTGCTTCCATTAAATGAGGTCATTGTAAAATCTCATCCATCTTGCGACTTAAGTAAAGAAGTTAGAATTAGAGATTCTGAGAAATCTACTGCAACTGATGTAAAAATGACCATCAGTAATGAGAATATAGATGACATTCTCCCTTATGTAGGATTTGTGATAGTGGGATCTAGTACAGCTGCAATTGATGCTTTAAGAAATAATTGCGAAATATATGTTCCTATTTTTTCAGATCACATAATTCTGAGCCCGCTTTCAGGATATGATGATTTCTTTACATATGTTTCAGAACCAAATGAACTGTGCAGATTAATAGATGATCATTATGCTGATAGTGACTTAATAAGAAAAGCAAAAGAGCGAGAGATGAAAGATCAATTTATCGAAGAATTCTGGTTGTTGGAAAAAAGTCTCAGCAATTGGAAAAAGGTCATAAATCATTCTCTAAAATAAGCATCCATGTACCTCTTAGATAAATGAAACATTCCTTAAAAAAGATTGGGAAGATACTTGCAGAGCTATCTTATGCTCAGTTAGTAGCATTGAAAAACTCCGACCTTAAAGACTCAGTAACAAAATTATTTTCATTCCTCAAAAAGGAATTTAGAAGCGATGAATTAATTGATTCAATTTCTCTCGAGATAGAAAAAATTAATCAAGAGATAAATAAAATAGCTGGCAATGATAGAGAAGAAAAAATGTTTGGTTCTCAAGATAATGAAAAAGAGAAAAATTCATTTGAATATGAAGCAAGCTTATTAACTAGAAATGTTCTTATTGATAATCAATTTAATTGGAAAATTGATTCTTCAGAGCCTGAAGACATTTTCTATCTTCATCGATTTGGCTGGCTGATTCAGGCAGTGTCCAAGGACGAAATTGATCCAAAAACATGTTTTGCAATCATCAATCATTGGATCGTTAAAAATAAAAATATCCAAGCAAATCATGGATGGGATGCATATTCAATCTCTGAGAGAGTAAGCAATATGATTTTATTGCTTTTGCATTATCCAGGGGAAGTTATTTACTCAAGAGAAATTAAAAAGAATATCATTCATCAGTTAAGACATTTGAGCAATAACCTAGAATTCAGAGGCAGTGTTACCAATAATCATCTTTTGAACAATGCTAAAGCTTTATATATTGGAGGTTCATTTATTTCCATGTCCGATGATGCAGAAAGTCATCATGAGGCTGAGCTTTTCAAGAATGCTGGAGCATTAATTATAAGACAGTTTTATGCTCGGATTTTCAATGAGACAGGAATGAATAATGAAGGGTCTTCTCACTATCAGTTAATTTTTACGAAATGGATACTAGAGATTTTAAGGATGTCCCATTTAATATCAGATTCAGAAATGATTTCTTTCTTGAAAGATAGAGCAACTAAAAATCTCAAAGCATCATATTTCTTTTTATCATTTAGTGATTTTCCATTCATCGGTGATATTTCTCCTGATTTGGATTTAGATTTCCTCAAAGATATACCATTAATTGGTCAAGGAATTATTGATGGAGAATTAACAAAAAGCTCCTCAGAAATATCTGAGATTTCAGGAATTGGAGTTTTTTTAAGCTCAAATATCAATAATTCTATTCCAATGAGTTTTTCTGAAGAACTGTATCAGCAGGATGGTTACTATGTAATAAGAAAAGATAAAATCAGACTATTGTTTTTCTTAAATACTCATCAATTTATTGCTTCCAATTCCCATGCTCATTGCGACGCAGGTTCCTTTGTTCTATGGTTTGAAGAAAATATTATTTTTAATCATACAGGTAGGCAAACATATAAAAATATAGCTGCTGGAGATCAAGCTAGAAGTATCATCTCTCATAATGGAATAAGGTTAAATGGTTCTGAGCCAATGCTTGTGCATAACCTAAATACTTTTCCAGAATTGCATACCAAAAAGTATATCGGTAAGCCAATAAATATAGATTCTATTTCTGACAATGAGATCATAATTAGGTTAAGTGGATATGGGAGAAAGCTCAACACCAAGTGTGAGGTTGTAAGGTCTTTTTTGATCGATAAGACAAGACTTCTTATAAAAGACTCCTTTGTCGGTGGAATGAATTTTCATGTTGAGACTTTCTTTCAGTTGGAAAAGAAATTAAATGTTCAAGAAACTGAAGATATAGCTAAACTTCAAATATATTCAGAGGATAATGAAGAGATTGCTACATTCGAGCATTATTTAGAAAAAAAAGAGAAATTTGAAGTGATTAACACAAACACCAGCAGTAAATATGGATTGTCTGAAAATAGTAAAGCTTTTATTTTTAGAAAATTATCATCAAAGCCGATGGAGAATAAGTACATAATTAATTTCAACACTAAATCAAAAGTAGGAATAAGTTAATTGCATGTGTGGTATTGCTGGAATATTTAACTCTGACCTTGATCATTCATTACAATTGCAGGCTCAGCAGAGAATGATTAATTACATGCATCATAGAGGACCTGATGATAAGGGACACAAAGACTTTGATATTTGTATACTTGGACAAACAAGATTAAGCATTATTGACTTAAGTGATAAAGCGAGACAACCATTTTTAGATCAAGAGAATAAAATCAGCGTTGCAGTTAATGGAGAGATCTACAACTATAGAGTCCTCAGAGAGAAATTATTAGCAAAAGGTTACAAATTTCAGTCTGATTCAGACTCAGAAGTTGTGCTTCATGGCTACAAAGAATGGAATGAAAGTTTATTTCCAAAGCTCCAAGGAATGTTTGCTATTTCTATTTATGATGGAAATAGTGAGAGCCTATATTTATGTAGAGACCGGCTTGGCATCAAGCCGCTTTATTTTGCAAAAGTAGACAAATCTTTGATATTTGCATCTGAGATTGGAGCAATAATACAAAGTAAACTTTTGGATTCATCTTTTAATAAAAACTCATTATTCCCTTTTTTGTTTCTTGGATATATGCCAGACAGTGTCTGCCCAATTGAGGGTGTTGAGTCTCTGAGTCCTGGGTCTTATCTTAAAGTGACAAAAAAAGATATTGATTATAAAAATTATTGGGAAATGGAATTCTCAGAAAAGAATGAATATGAAAATGATAATGAATTGATACTTGAGACCAGAAAAATATTAGAAGAGAGTATTAGAACTCATACACAAAGTGATGTCCCACTCGGAGTTTTCCTAAGTGGGGGCATTGATTCTACAATAATAGCAGGACTAGTTTCTTCTCAGAACTCAGATGTAAGTACACTCTCAGTAGGTTTTGAAGATGGTCCAAGTAGACTAAATGAATTAGAGATAGCTAGAAAAACAGCGAAACATTTTGGAACGAAACACACTGAATTTATTTTAAATGGGAGTGACATAAGGCAAAGAATAAGCAAAATAATTCGACATATTGATAGCCCAAGTTTTGACGGTATAAATTCATTCATTGTGTCAGAAATGGCTAAAGAATCTGGGCTGACTGTCGCGCTCTCTGGGCTAGGGGGCGATGAACTTTTTGGAGGCTATGAGATATTTAATTTTTATCCAAAGTATTTATCAATGGTTCCATACTGGAGAAAAATTCCCAATCAACTGAAGTCTATCCTTATTGGGCTTTCATCAAATATTATCAGAGGTTCAGACAGAAGCCAGAAGATCAGAAGGCTTATGGATGTTGATGACGCTTCAACTCTTTATGCTTTGAACCGTTCAAATACATGGCCATCCGAGATTATGAAATTAGTCAGTGAAGACATTTCTCATACTATAACAACAAAGGAATTATTTAATCTCTTTAAGGTTAATAGCAGTGATCCATGGAAATCTCTACAAGAAAGAGAAATAAAAAATTATGTAACATCAAGATTATTGAGGGATACAGATGCTATGAGTATGGCGCACTCCATTGAGGTGAGGGTCCCACTCCTTGATGATAATCTTGTTGAGCATGTCATTTCATTACCTTCTTTAGGTAAAAGCAGCTTGGGTTATCCAAAGAGACTATTGATTGAATCGACTAGGGATTTATTGCCGGATTTTGTATTGAATCGAAGAAAACAAGGATTTCAACTACCAATGGAAGTTTGGATGCGAAATGAATTGGACGATGTTGTGAAAGATGTATTCTCTCAAGATAACATTAAACAAAGAGGTCTCTTTAATGAGAGAGAAATGTCTAAATTATTGAGTATGTTTGAGAAGAATCAGGTGACTTATGATGTGATTTGGAAGTTTGTAACCTTAGAATTATGGCTTAGAGAGCACAAAGTTAATATTTGATTAAATAAATTTTCCCCAATGAAAATAAATCACGAAGATAAAATTCAGGTAAGCATCATAACGACAGTGTTTAATGCCAAAGATTTTTTGAATCAATCCATTGAAAGCATCAGAAAACAAACCTTTAGAAACTATGAGCATTTAATAATAAATGATGGTTCTACAGATGGGACAAAAGAATATCTAGACACCATTAATGACAGCCGAATAAAAGTAATTCATTTAGAAAGATCAGGAAGGGGCATATCTTTAAATAGGGGATTGCAAGAATCAAAAGGTAAATATATTGCAATTTTAGATGCTGATGACTACTCAAGTAAATCTAGATTAGAGCTGCAAACCAAAATTCTCAGTGAAAATACTGATTGCGATCTAATAGCAACTTCATTTGGCATCCATGGAGTAGATGAAATGATCGAAGATCCGAACCAGCTAATTAACTATAAACAGCATACAAAAATGCTTGAATCCAAAGACTTCATTTTGGGTAATCCAATATGCCATTCGTCTGTGATGATGCGAAGAGAACTGATTTTTGATGCTGGACTTTATGATGAGAAGCGTAAAGAGTTATTTGATTTTGAGTTATGGATAAGAATGCTCAATGGACGAAAAAAAGTAAATATCCTCAAATTAAATTTGCCATTGATCTTTAGAAATCTCCATGAAAATCAATATTTTGAATCGAAAAAGCGATTTAATTATTTAATTCAAACCTATCTTTTGAGAAGAAAACTCCTTTCCGTGCTGAGTTATCGATTTATTAATGAATTAATAATAGTTTGCGTGCTCCTATATGGTCTTTTGCCTAGGTTTATTAGAAAGAGATTTATGAATAAATCAAAATTAGGTGGAACTTGAGTGAAAAGATAAAAATTGCTATCACGGGGGGCAGTGGCTTCATTGGACAAGAATTAGTCAGAGAGTTAATGGAGGACAGTTCGTTTACACTTGCTCTGTTGTCTAGAGATGAGAGTAAAATTAACTTTAATGTTGATAAAAGTAAGAAAATATTTATAGGTGATCTTTGTGATAAGCATTCACTCGAATCATTCATAAAGGACTCAACAGTAATCATAAACTTAGCAGGGGAGTATATTGACCAGGATTTGATGATCAACTCAAATTATATAGGCGTCAAAAACTTATATGAAATTGCTGAAAAATATTCAGTGCCATATTTTATACATGTTAGTAGCGTTGGCGTATATGGGCGGCCTTCATCAGGCCTTATCAATGAAGATTCAAAAATTTTAGCTATAAATGAATATGAGAAAACAAAAGTCTTAGCCGATAAATATTTAATAAATAAAGGTAGGAAAAAAAATAATGGCACAAAAATAATTATCTTAAGGCCATCAAATATTTTTAGCCCTAGAATGAAGAATCAGTCTCTAAAACAATTCTATTCTCATGTTAAAAGAGGAACATTCTTCTATATAGGCAGGAGAGGTGCTGTTGCTAACTATCTTTATCTCAATAACTTTATTGATGCATTGAAATGTGTCATTAAAAAGAGGAGTCTCAGAGACTTTGATACAGAAATCTTCAATCTAAACCAGACTGATACTCTTGAAAATTTTATTTCTTATTTAAAGCAAAATGATTCTAGACCTAGCATATATCTTAGGCTCCCAGAATCACTCGTCTATTTCTTTGCGTATCTTTCAGACTTAATTTCAAGCTTACTAAAAGTCAAATTACCGATTACCGTAGATAGGGTGAATGCGCTTACCTCTAGAGCCAAATTTTGTCAAAAAAGATTTGAAGAGGTTTATGGTCACAGATACGAAACTTCAATGAAAGAAGCTTTAAAAGAATGCATTGATTTCTGGAGTGAAGAAAAAAATGTCAGTATTAAATGAATCTAAAAATAAAAAAAAGATGAAATTAGCAAGAGTCGCAACAATGTCATTTTCAATTGTTTCTCAGCTTAGAAAGCAACTAGAAGCAATAAAAGATCAGGATATTGATATCACAATCATTTCCGGTAGAGATGATGGCATGGAGTTTATCAATAAGCTTGATATTCCTCACAAAGATATAAAAATTCCAAGAGAAATATCACTGATTAAAGATTTATTAGCTTTGGTTAATCTTTATTTATGCTTTAGACGTGAGGACTTCCATATTGTTCATTCAACAACACCTAAGGCTGGCCTTTTGACATCAATCGCTGGTTTTTTCGCTCGTGTACCGATTAGGATCCACACATTCACTGGTCAAGCATGGGCAAATTTATCTGGATTTAAAAAATGGATCTGCATAAAAATGGATAAAGTTATCATCGCTCTAAATACTCAAGTGTATGCTGATAGCTTTTCACAAGTGGAATTTTTATTAGAACAAAAAGTTATAAAAAACCTAGAGGATATAAAAGTATTGGGAGACGGTTCTCTTGCTGGCGTTGATGTCCAAAGATTTTCAGAGAAGGAAAAGCTTTTTCGGGAAAAGCGAAGAGTGGAATTTAATATCCCAAATGAATCATTTGTCTATATATATCTGGGTAGAATCAATCTAGATAAAGGAGTAAATGAACTTTTTGAAGCTTTCAATCAATTAACTAAAGAAAATAGAAATACTTATCTCATTCTTGTTGGTCCAATTGATATAAAGGAACCGACTGAGAAAATTCGAATTGAAAGTCTAATTGAGGACTCCCCCAATATAAGATTTTATGAGTATACAGACAATCCTGAAAGATTCCTTTCTATCTCAGATGTTCTATGTTGTCCTAGCTATAGGGAAGGATTTGGAACAGTAATTATAGAGGCTGCAGCAATGGGAATAACATCTATTGGATCGGATGTTGTTGGGCTTAAGGATTCGATTATAAATAAAAAGACAGGACTGTTATTTAGATGTGGAGATAGTGAAGATTTAAGGGAAAAAATGCAACTTTTGATGGATAATCACGAACTAAGACAGTCATTGAATGATAATGCTAAGAAAAATGCTGTGAATAGATTTTCATCATCAAGGTTGAGTAATTTAGTTATAGATGAATACAAGGAAAAGTATGGCAACAAATAGAAGCTTCAAAGATATTTTTGAGAACCAAGGAAGGAAAGCTGAAAAATATGAGGAAAGGCCAATTGTGTGTGTGCAAGGTTTGGGATTTGTTGGGTCGGCAATGGCTGTTGCTACATCGATTGCAAAGTCTGATTCATCAGAATTAAATTTCAATGTTATAGGTATCGATCTAGATACAAAACTCGGAAACGAAAGGATTGATGCAATAAACAAAGGAAAATTTCCATTTAATACTAACGACGAATTTCTTAAGAAGTCTCTAGAGGACGCATATGAACAGCATAATTTAATCGCGACATCAGATGAGTCCGCCTTTTCCTTGGGAGATGTGATAATTATTGATATCCACCTAGACATAGACTTTTTTGATGATAGGCCGATATTAGATTTTTCTACATTGGAAATTGCCATAGAATCAATTGCTAAACATATAAAGAAAGGAGCTCTAATTATTGTTGAAACTACGGTTCCACCTGGTACTTGCGAGAAAGTAATTGTCCCCAAGCTCGAAGAAATACTGACCAAAAGAAAACTTAGTCTCGATGATATTTTTTTAGCTCACTCTTATGAGAGGGTTATGCCTGGAGATGATTATCTAAACTCCATCATCAATTTTTGGAGAGTATTTTCAGGCATGAATAAAGAGTCATCTGACTTATGTGAAGATTTTTTATCAAAAATAATAAATATCAATCAATATCCACTGACAAGATTATCAAGTATGACGTCATCAGAGACCGCCAAAGTTTTAGAAAATACATACAGAGCGGTAAATATTGCATTGATAGACGAATGGACAAAATATGCAGAGCTTGTCGGCATTGATATTTTTGAAATAGTCGATGCAATAAGAAAGAGACCCACCCATAGCAATATGATGTATCCAGGATTGGGGGTAGGAGGATATTGTCTAACCAAAGATTCTTCTTTTGCGCCAGCAGCATTGGAGCAAGTTTTTGGTCATAAAAACAAAGATTTTCCATTTTCCAATCTATCAAGAATAACAAATAATAAAATGCCAATGCATGCATTCAGTCATACCCTTAGAGTATTTGATGGTGATATAGAGAATAAAAGCGTCCTTATCTTTGGAGTGTCATACAGACAAGATGTTGGAGACACAAGATTTTCTCCTTCAGAGTTATACGCTAAGGAGTGTTTGAATTATGGTGCAAAAATAGAGTATTTTGATCCGCATGTTGAATTTTGGACTGAACTAAATATTTCGTCTATTGAACAACCGATAAATTTCAATTCTTATCATCTACTGTTGATTGCTGTCTCTCACAAAGAGTTCAAAGACTTTGATTATAATCTATTAGATATAAATCCCAGTTTGATTATAATTGATGCCGCTAATTTATTAGCATCAATAGGGTCATCAAGAGATAAATATGGTGATAGATTAACTATATTGGGTAACGGTCAAAAATATTATGAGTAAAAAAGCTCTAATTTCAGGCGGAACAGGATTTATCGGCTCACATGTTGCTGAGGCGTTATTGCAAGATCATTGGAAGGTTCATGTAATAGACAAATATGGATTTAAAGAATATCAAGACCTAGACAGCCTAAGAAATCATAAAAATATCATTTTCCAAGAGGTTGATCTGAATAATTTTGATGAAATAACATCTATAAACAATGACTTTGACTGCATTTTCCACTTTGCGGCAAAATTGGGTGTTGAAGATGTTAGCAATGAACCTTATGAGGTCCTCAAAACAAATATTTCAACAACTGAAAATATCATCAATTATTCACTATTAAATCCAGATTTAGATAGATTCATTTTTGCTTCAACAAGCGAGGTTTACTCAGGCACGCAGAAACATTTCAATTTGACTATACCAACCCCAGAAAGTGAACCACTCACAATAGACAGCGTTTCATCTCCTAGATCATCATATATGTTGTCAAAAAGTATTGGTGAGTCTTTGTGTCACTTTTCGCAATTGCCTGTAACAATATTGAGGCCATTCAACATTTATGGATCAAGGGCTGGTATAAGGCATGTCATACCGCAGTTACTTGAAAAGGTTTATAAAGCCAAATCTGGTGACTTAATTGAGGTCTTCTCTCCTGATCACACAAGAGCTTTTTGCCATATAGAAGATGCAACTACGCAAATAATGTCAATTCTTGGAAATGAGAATTGCAAAAATGAGACGCTAAATTTAGGTAATCAGACGAGAGAGATAACTATGTATGAGTTAGCAAAAATTTGTATAGAGGTTTCAGGAAAGAATTTAGGGATAAAAAAGCTAGAAGTAACAGAAGGTTCACCCCAAAGGCGAGCACCAAGTATGGAAAAATCACAAGATTTAATAGGCTGTTTGCCTCAAGTAACACTTGAGGATGGCATAGCTAGAACTTATTCTTGGTATAGCAATAATTTCTTTAAAAAATAAATTTTTGGATAAAAATTGAAGATTATGAAAAAGCAAGTTGTCATTCAAGCTGGCGGTAAAGGCAAAAGACTTAGGCCTCATACTTATGTTTTGCCAAAGCCCCTTATGCCACTTGGAGATTCAACATTGTTGGAGACTAATATAAAATGGCTTTGCAAGAATGGAGTAGTTAATCAAATTATTACGCTTGGTTATTTAGGGCACCTAATATCAGCAATTATTGATGATGGCAGTCAATATGGCGCAGAAATAAATTATTACTCAGAAGAAAAGCCTCTTGGAACCGCAGGATCACTAGTAAACTTGGTTGATGAGCTTGAAGATGATTTCCTATTAATGAACGGCGATCTAGTGGTTGATTTAGATATTGATAAGTTTAGAAAAACACATTTAGAAAATAACTATGATATTACCGTTGGAGCTTTTACAACTCAGCACCAAATAGATTATGGGGTTCTTAGCGTAGATGATAGCAAATTGCTAAAAACATTTGATGAGAAACCCGAGATAGACACCCTAGTTGCCATGGGCGTATATTTTATTAATAAGAAAGTTGTATCGCATATTCCATCAGGTTCACCATTTGGTATGGATAACTTAATAAATCAGGTTTTAAAAGGTGGAGGTAGGGTCGGTATTTTTCACCATCAAGGAATCTGGTTAGATATCGGAAGACTAAAAGAGCTATCTAATATTCAGGAAGAATACTCTAGGATTGAATCTCTACTTTTGGGAATCTAGATTAGTAAGCTGTTATGTGTAATCCCACCGCTAAAAGAGCCATCGATTGTATTTTATGTATAGTGGCACTCCCTTTGGCCATAATACTCATTATCGTCTCAAGTATTTTCTTATATCTTGAGAGCCCAGGCCCAGTTATTTTTAAGCAAAAAAGACTCGGCAAAGATAGGAAATATTTTATGATGTATAAAATCAGAAAGTTTCATCCTGATGAATCAGAGTTCGGAAGAGGATATACATTGGCATCTGACTCAAGATGCACCAAGGTTGGTCTAATTTTAGAAAAGCTTAAATTTGATGAGCTTCCGCAGTTATACAATATTCTAGTGGGTGATATGGCTATAGTTGGACCAAGGCCGATAACTCTATTTT
>Ga0066371_10000002_pt1 | contig 50813 bp, 52 predicted proteins | sample Knorr_S15_td_DCM_FD_71214 | JGI IMG/M metagenome (GOLD analysis project Ga0066371, IMG submission 71214) | Marine microbial communities from Southern Atlantic Ocean transect - Knorr_S15_td_DCM_ad_63m_LV_B | ecosystem: Environmental > Aquatic > Marine > Oceanic | place: Southern Atlantic ocean... | reverse complement strand
TTTGGTAACTATCTAAGAGATAATATTGCTGTACCTAATGGGGTACATCATCTTAAGGGTGATGTATTAAATGTAATTAAGAGACCTGATGGTAGTATAGATCAGATATGTACCACTCAAGGTGCTACCCTTGGTGCTGACATATTCATTGACTGCACAGGTTTTAGATCACTACTATTAGAGCAACACATGGGTAGTGAGTTTGTATCGTATGCACCAATGTTGTTTAATGATAGAGCATTAACAACACACATACCATACATTGATAAAGAGAAACAGATGGTACCTTATACTGACTGTGTTGCTATGGATAATGGATGGTCATATCATATACCACTATGGAATAATATAGGGTCAGGTTATGTTTACTCTAGTAAATATATTTCTGATGAGGATGCAGAGACAGAGTATCGTGCTCTATTAAGTGATACATATAGTCCTGAAATTGCCCAGGAATGCCAGTTGATGCCCATAAAGATAAAGCATGGTAAACATAAGCAAGCATGGGTTAAGAATGTTATTGGTATTGGTTTAGCATATGGATTCTTAGAACCATTAGAGTCTACTGGTTTAATGACTACACATGCTAATATATTAGTACTGTCTGAAATACTATCACAACGTAAGGGATTAGCAACTAAGTTTGAGAGAGACCAGTATAATTTTGCTGCTGATAAAATCATAGAGTCTATGAAAAACTTTATAGCAATGCACTATGCTCTATCATCACGACAAGATACACCATACTGGGTAGACTGTACTGAGACTATTGAATTTGATATCCCCTTGTGTTCTAATCCAAAATCAACTATAATGTCATTGAATGATTACATTACCTTTATTGACCATTTAGAGCAAGATATGTATAATATAGAGGTGATAGGTGCTGGCGTATGTTACATTGCTGCTGGTATGAATATACAACCTATTAGTCCACATCTATTCAAGGAGAAATCATCCCCTGATAGGGATGATATAATTGATGAGATGCACGGAATGTATCAACAAGAGAGAGAAATGATGGAGAAATGGATACTAACTCAACCAACACATTACCAATACTTGAGGGATAACATACATGTGGTTTAAGAAGAAAAAACCTTGGGTAAGATGGTACTCAGTGGATAGAGGAGTAGCAGAATTATCACCATGGTTCCCTGCTAAACAACTTAAGAGACCTTGGAGAATGAATGCTCTTAGGGAGCAAGGTGGAAGGAATAGAGAGGAGAAGAAATGTCCTGCACTTAAAGCACAAAGGATGTGGCATAGATTAACTGAGGAGATGCATGGTAGACGCATGGAGACTCCTGAGGGATTCACACATGCTGTTACATGTCCTGCTATGAGTAGTATTATGGATAGTGGATATATTCTACCATTACCTGCTGATGTATTAATACAGACTCATGGTGATGGACATAACTTTGAGTGGAGATCACAGACACTATTCAGTAGTATTGATGCTTTCGTTAAAGCACATCCACCAGAGCAGACTACAGGAGTACGTGAGACATTCCAGAGTAAATCATTAGACTGGACTATTAAATTAGAATTACCTTGGAGGGTGCAAGCACATCCTGATGTAGTATTCTTACAGATGCCTATTGCATATCATAAGGAGGATAGATTTAGTGTACCAACAGGTATAGTGGATCCAAAGTATTCTTATGAGATTAACTTACAATTATTCTGGCATAAAATAGAGAAGGGTGAGTATTTAATGGAAGCAGGTACACCACTATGTCAATGGATACCAATGCACAGAGATTTTGTTAGTATGCAAGGATGGGATGTAATTATTGAGACAGCAAATCAAGAGGATCAAGAGAATAATGAGATAATGGATTACCAACGCAAGAAACAATTTCTTGAGTCATCTACATTAAATGAGAGAATTGATAACCATGCTCAGGTATTAGCAATGAATAAGAATAAGGAGAGATTTGAATAATGTGGAATCCATTCAAGAAGAAAAAACCTTGGGTTAGATTCTATTCTACACATCCTGGTGTTGCAGATTTATATCCTTGGATACCTGCTAGTAAGATAGAGAGGAAGTGGAGAAGGGATGCTCTCAAGCAAGAGGGTAATAGGACTACTAAGTGCCCTGCCACTAAACTGAAGAGGTTGTGGGAGCACCAGAGTGCCCTATTAAATGGTAGAGAGGATGGTCTGGATGGTATGTGGAATCATGCTGTTACATGCCCTGCATTAACTCAGTTAATGGATACAGGATGGGTACTGCAATGTCCAGCAGATATACTCATACATATGGATGGTGAGGGTGATACCTTTGAATGGATATCACAGTTACAATTTGATGTGGGAGGTCCATCATATGTTAAAGGACATATAGAGGAGCAGACCAGAGGTATGAGAGACTTGGTAACACCTGGTAGACCTGTAATGAAACAGACTATCAAACTGGAGTTACCTTGGAGAGTCATGGCACATCCTGACTTGATCTTCATACAAATACCATTGCCATATTATGATGAGGATAGATATAGTATACCAACAGGTATAGTGGATCCTCAAGTTACATATGAGGTGAATTTGCAATTATTCTGGCATGCACTAGATAGTGGTGAGTATTTGATTAAGGCAGGTACTCCATTTTGTCAGTGGATCCCCATGAGCAGGAAACTGTTGCAAAGAGGAGCATATGATGTTATAATTGAGGATGCCAACCAGCATGACCTTGATAATAATAAGATCATGGACTACAATAGGTACAATAAGTTTACTGAGACAACTACCTTGAAAGATAGGATAGAATATCAGGCACAGGTACTTAAACTAAATAAAAACAACGAGAGGTTTAATTAAATGTCTGAAGACGTATTAGAAGTAGATCTGGCGAAAGAGGCAGGTATACCAACTGAAGAGGAGAAAGCATCAATTCCTGAGGTTGAAGGTCTTATTACTTTCGATCAGTTGGTAATGAACTTCCTACAACAACATGCTACTGCTAAGGAGGAGTATATTAAACTCCAACAAGCATTAGATAATATGCACTATACTAGTACTATCACTAAGATATCACTACAAGAGTTGCAGACTAAGAAGGATCTTCTTAATAAATTATCTGGTGCAGTTGAAGCACTAGCATTATATAAGAAGCATGTTGATCCTAATTGCACTGAAAGGGACTTTGAATTTACAGATGATGAACCTGAGGTTGCTGAGGTAGATGGCGAAGCGGACTGATTTATTTCCAACACCATTATGGGAGGAAGAGGATTGTGGAGTAGATCTACAACCTCTTGTTGACTTCTGTTATCATGTCAAGCAGGAAGATCCTGAAGGCAGGAGAGCATCAAATGGTGGTGGTGGATGGCAGTCTAGTGATTTCAGGGTACCATTCCTTTTAACCACACCATTAAAAGAATTACATGATAGAATAATCCAAGAAGCATACGCTAGTATGGATGATTGGGGGTTTAATGCATATTCTCTGCATTTATCTAACATGTGGATCAATATTAATAATAAGAAACATTTCAACTATACTCACACACATCCAGGTTCATTATTGTCTGGAGTTTTTTATGCCAAGGTACCACAGTGTTGCTGTGGTGATCTTAGAATCATAAGAGATCTACATGAGCAGAATCTTAAGGAAGCAGGTATGGTTAACCAGAATTTAGATAGATGGGAGAACCCTGCTAATGGTGATGAGCATATGGTTACTCCTAAAGAAAACAAGTTAGCAATATTTCCAGCATGGTTAGCACATAGTGTTGATCCTAGTAGTAGTGATGATGATAGAATATCATTGTCATTTAATATACACGCATTCTCTGATTTTTTACGTGATGACCAGGTTTATCCAACGCAACAACCTATTAACACCCGCCTATCTCTCTAGACTACAGAAGATGGTATCAGGGATGAATGGATTTCCTTGGTATTTTATATCAACTGATGTTAGTTATCCACCAGGTGATAATTTTATATTTGGTGATGTAGCATTAATGGATTGCCCTGATGAGGAGGCAACGATAGGATTCACACATGTATTATTAGATCAGGATGGTCAAGAGAGTCCTTGGTGTCATCATTTTAATGCATTAATAGATCATGTTAAGGATCAGTTTCCATTCCCTGTTGAGATGATGAGGGTGAGACTATCATTACTTGTTAATAATGGTAAGGATCATCATAATGCAGCACACACTGACCATGAGATGCCACATACTACTGGTTTATTCTATTTTGAAGATGCTACAGGATCCACACATCTATTTGAACAGTTTGATGATCCTAATTTTGGGAGTGTTGATGAGAGATGGATGCATGGTAAGAATATGATGCTAAACAAAGAGTATACTGTGGATCGTTTAGTTGAACCAGAAGCAAATAAATTAGTATTATTTCCAGGTAATCAATACCATGCTTCATCTACACCAACAGGTAAATGTAAATACCGTGTGACATGTAATTTCAATGTGATACCTCTTAATGATAAACATGACATATTTGACCCCACTACTTACGAAGATATCGGCAACGAAACAGTGGTTCATTGATGATACACCTCAACACTTTGAAGGTGTAGTTGAGGATCCACATCAATTTGCTACATGGGATGAGTTAGAACAATGTATGAACTCACCAGAGTTATTTGATATCAAGTTAATTGATAAAGATAATGGTGACTTCATACGTTTACCAATGTATGAGAGATGTTGGTCTAGACCTACACCTAGCATACATGATATAATGGGAGCATTTGGTGATGGTCACACATGTATAATAGATAATTTTGATCTATTTAATCAGCAGAAGCAAGATATATTATCACAGGTTGAGAAATATTTTACAGGTAAATGTGCATTACATTTATATGCAGGGTTAGAAGAGCATAGATCATTTAATATACATGAGGATCCTGCTAGTAATTTTATTATACAAATAGAAGGAGAGACACCTTGGAAGGTATATAATAATAGATGTAGTAATATAATAGATGACACTGAGCATAATATATCTCAGTACTCTGAGTTAGATGTTGCTGTTGATGTTATATTAAAACCAGGTGATATGTTATACATACCAGCACGGTCATATCATCAAGCACAACCAACTGGTAAGAGACTATCATGTAGCATACCAATGCAGCACATGATACCACACTTAAAAACTATTGATAGAGAATATGTTAGTATCCCCCGTACATCTAAAACCTCAAATATATAAAGCACACTGGGACTTTGACTTCGATAGTATGAGAAGTCATATTGATGAGCGTGTAGATGCAGCAGCAAAATTAATGAAGGATGATACCTTAGAGAAAGGTGGTGGTATAACAACTGTTGTACATTGTCTTGAGGATCCACCACATAACTGGGAGATATTTGACGAATTTAAACTTTGGTTGTATGATAGGATTGATGAAGTATGGGAGGACTATAACTTCCAACCCATGATGAGACAAATAAGTGAGTCATGGATTAATAAACATCCACCAGGTGCATGGACAGCAGAGCATCATCATCAATGCATACAGGTTGCAGTAGCAGTCTATCTAAATGTACCAAAGAATAGTGGTAGGTTCTTGGTTAAAGATCCAACAGGGATGTATAAGAGACAAGAACCATTAGACTATCATTATTATGAGAGTGGTAGAGAGTGGCAACCAATAGAGATAACATCAGGTGATGTATTATTCTTTCCAGGATGGATGTCCCATAAGACTGAGGTTAACTTATCAACTGAAGATAGATATGTCATGTCATTAAATATTAGAGGGGCACACATGTACCATGATTAAAGTATTTGATACCAAATTAGTATCACCTGAAATGTTTTGGGAGGTAGTATATCTACCATATAAATTCACAAGGACAGATGATGTCAACCCAGAAGGATCACCTAGTGATGCACAGGCAACAATGTACTGGACACACCAGTTATATAATTTCTGTCCTGTTGAGGATCCAGACTATCATCAGAATGCAGGACTAGAGGCAAGTAATAATAAAATATATCTTGATGTATTAAATTATCTTGAGGCAACTGTGCCAGATTTGCCCCCTCGTGCCAACATGTATGCATCATATGTTAATGTACTTAAGAATGGTGATCTACCTGGTATACATGTAGATGCACCATATTTTGTAGAGGATAACTTGACAGTCTTAGTATATCTAAATGCTGAGTGGAGACAGAACTGGGGTGGTGAAACTATATTCTACGATCACAATTTAGATGCAAAGAAAATTGTATCACTTAAACCAGGACGTGTAGTTATGTTTGATGGTAGGATACCACACACAGGCAGAGCACCAATAGGTACCACACCATTCAGTAGATATATCTTAGCGTATAAGTATATGAAACCAGAGACTAGACAGAAATTATTTGTAGACCATGAGATGAACGGTATGCCACCAGTCATGGATCATGGTATCGTAGGTTTTGATCCCAAGACAGTTGCCACATTGGACTTGACATGAGTGATAGACTGGATATACTAATAAATAGTTCCGCACAAGACCATTTGGGGGAAGGGTCTACTATGTTTTTATCTACTGCTATCCTTGATCACGATCAAAAGGAATTACTTAAGAAAGCACTATTCTTTTATCAGAAGGATGCTTGTGAACATTATGGTGATGTATCACAAGAAGATAAAGGATTAATTGAATCCATCATTGATACACTGCACATGAAACATACATGAATGAACCACAGATACTCGCTTTATTCTCACAACCACTCTATATTAATATGGAGAAACTGCCTCAATCTATAATTGATGCAGTTGGACACACTGACCATGAAGTACTTGAATGTAATGACTCATTATATGAAAAGAATGGTTTGATGTCTAAGGATAGACAATGGTTGTCAACACAACCAGAGACTAGAGAATTAGTAGAGAGACATCTGGATTATTATGTGTACGAAACACTAGGAATAGCACGAGAGAGGTGTCAATTAATACATCAATCATCATGGTGTAATATGCACACACCTGGTCATTGTGGTGCTGGTCACTGTCATACTAATAGTATGTTTAGTGGAGTATTATATACTCAAATACCAGAGAATAGTGGTACAATTAGATTCCATATACCTAATATGTTTCCAACATATGTGACACAAACTGTGTTACCAGATATAAGGGAGTCTAACATCTATAATATGAGAGAAGTAGAGATATTACCTCAGGAAGGCATGGTAATATGTTTTCCATCACACCTTAATCATACTATTGGTGTACATGAGGGTGTTGGTAAACGCTTCTCAATGGCATTCAATTATTTTATGAAGGGTGCATTTGGTTATGATGATAATGCTTTAACATTATGACTATTCCTATATTCTTAGCGGAGGCAATTCCATTGGAGATTAGAAACATTCTTAAGTCTCTTGAAAGAGGACAGAAGGTGAGATTGAAGAGTGGTGAAGAGGGTATAATTGATTTTATATCTGATGAGTATATTACTGTTAGTACAAACCGTTGGGAAGATCCTAATAGTATGCACGGATATAGAGAGACAAAGGTATTAGTATATCCCCATGAATGGGATGATATGTATATTGAAGCAGAGCATTTCTATAATAAGAAGAGTTATAAGGGTGTGATAAGAGATCATCCTGGAAATGAAGACCTACCTAAAGATATAACAAATAATGAGACTAACTGAAGAAGTAATCAACAAGATTGCGGTACTAATGCAACACACTAAAATGAATGGTGATGTTAATTGGAAAGATGGTGACGAGATAGATGTCTGCTTAGGTGGACATTTTGCAGGTGATAAGTTTATCAGTATTATTAATCGTACACGTAGCAATACCACAAAACAATGAGTGATGAATTTAGTATTGATATAGACAAGGCACTAGAGAATGCCAAGACTACTGACCTTAATGGATTTGTTAAGGATACATATCCTGATGGGTTGGAGTCAGTTAAACAGGCAGTTACTAATTGTATTGACTTAGCAGGTTTAGATAAGAAATTAATGGGTGATATTGAGAGTGGTGAGTATACATATCTTGAAACAAGTAACTCAGTGGGTAGACAAAGTAAAAAGATAGTGATAGAATATGATATAACCTATCCTAAAAAAGATTGAGAGATACAATATTATTTGGTGACTGTAGGAAGACACTGACTCAATTTGATGAGAAGGCACGGATGTGTGTCACATCACCACCTTATTATGGTCTTAGAGACTATGGTGGTAAGGATGAGCAAATTGGACAAGAGCAGTCACCAGAGGAATACATCAAAGAAATGGTGGATGTATTCAGACTGGTCAGAGATAATTTAACTGATGATGGCACCTTATGGGTTAATATTGGTGACTCATATTATAACTATAGGTCTGATGGTAATTATCCTAAACAATCAGTAGCAAAGACTAGACAGGATCTACCACAGAGCACACCATTAAGAGGTAATAAATTAAAAGGTTATAAGAGTAAGGATTTAATTGGAATCCCTTGGATGCTCGCATTTGCCCTGAGAGCAGATGGATGGTATTTGAGACAAGATATTATTTGGCATAAACCAAATCCAATGCCAGAATCAGTGAGAGATAGATGCACTAAATCACATGAGTATATCTTTTTATTGAGTAAGAGTAAAAACTATTATTATGACCACGAAGCAATTAAAGAGAAGGCAGTAGGTGAGCGATGGGGTGGCAACACACCCATTAATATGGATAATACTAAAGATACTGATAATACATTCAGTGGACTCACACGTCCTCGTAAAATGGTGTATGATAAAAGAAACAAGAGATCAGTATGGAAAGTAACAACCAAGGGATATAAGGGAGCACATTTTGCAGTATATCCACCAGAGTTAATTAAACCTTGCATCATGGCAGGTAGTGAGAAGGGTGATATCATCATTGACCCATTTATGGGTAGTGGCACAACAGCAATGGTGGCAAAAGAGTTAGGACGTAATTATATTGGTTGTGAATTAAATAGTGATTATCAAAATATTATGAGGCAAAGACTAGGATTATTATGTGGAGAATTTGGAAGTATAGTTTAGGTAGTTTTAATGATGAAACAACGAAAGAGTATGATAATTATGTGGTCATTATTCGATCTCTTATCTTTGTTAGTTATCTCGTCACTAATTGTTTTATTATATCAGGGGTGATTCGACATTGGGGCAGTGTGCCAGTTAAGGAAGTGTCACACGATGCGTTGTGTGGCGTAAAAAATGATGTATTATTAAAGAGTCAAACAAATACATCTACAAATGACAACAGTATTAACACAAGACCTAGATAGACTCACAGAATTTACTATTAAAGAAGTAAATCGTTATATCAAGGATGAGTTTCGTATTTACGGTAAGACTCTTCAAGATATTAAAGAGCAGATGAATACAGCAGACTTCACTAAGTTATTTCAATACATTGTTAATGAAGTAATTGAGTCAGGTATTGAGAAACTTGAAATTGATGGAAGACGTGAGGAAGTATCAGGTTATGATTATATTATCAGAGACACACCAGTAGAGTTTAAACTCATGGGTGGTGAGTCTAAGGCATCATTTGCAACAGGTAACAAGACATCACACTTCGGTGGTGCAAAGACCAATATTGTATGGTCAATCAAATACACCTTTAAGGACAATCAAATCGATTCTTTCGGCATGGTTGTTATTGACACAGATTTGACTGAATCAAATGTTTGGAAGTCTTCTAAGGGACGTAAGGACTCATTCAGCACACTTGAGTTAATGATAGGTGAGGAGGATTGCATTCTATCTCAGTATGGTATTGTAAAACCTGCACAGAAGAAGTTACACTTCCTACCATTACCAACAGGCACCTACATAAATGCTTGACAATAGGAGGATATGAGTTTATAATACTTGTATCCTCTTTTAATGTACATGGGATTAGAGTTAGATAAAACATATCATGTAAATTGTGTTGCAGGTATGCAACAAATGGATGAGGAGTCGGTCGATTTGGTTGTGACATCACCACCATATGATGACCTTAGGACATATAATGATAGTAGTAAATGGTCAATGGATATATTCTATTCAGTTGCAGCACAACTGGAGAGAGTCCTAAAACCTGGTGGTGTTATTATGTGGAATGTTAATGATGCTACTATAAATGGTAGTGAGTCAGGCACATCATTCAGACAAGCATTACATTTTAAAGATGTATGTGGTTTGAGATTACATGATACAATGATATATGAGAAGACTGGTATAGCATTTGCTAGTGGTCCTAAGTCTGTTAGATATAGTCAAGCATTTGAATATTGTTTTATATTATCTAAGGGTAAACCAAAGACTACTAATATTATTTGTGATAAACCAAATAAGTGGGCAGGTGTTACATCATGGGGTAATGCAAGAGGACGTGGTAAAGATGGTAAGTTAGTTGTAAGAGATAAGAAGACGAATCCCATACGAGAGTTTGGTGCTCGTAATAATATCTGGAGAATTAACAACAGTGGAGGATTTGGACAATCAAATAAGAATGCCTATAAACATCCTGCTACGATGCCAGAAGAATTGGCAAGAGGTCACATTCAAACATGGACAAATGAAGGTGATGTAGTATTGGATCCATTCATGGGTAGTGGGACAACAGCACAAATATCAATAGAAGAAAACAGACACTTCATTGGATTTGAAATTGATGATACATATTATGATATGTGTAAAGATAGAGTTGCACCACTTCAAGACAATCTACTTACTAGATTAAATGACATTAAGACGTAAGGTATGGGTTACACCTATATCTAAGCAGAGTAAACTAACGTTTTCAACCTACTTAAACAGTAGAAATATTGTTACCTTAGAGCACAAGAGGTCTGATAAGATATTTCTATCAGCACCAGACAATCCAGACTTTTGGTTTTGGATTAATGTAAAAGATGACCCAAATTGGGAGTATAAAGAACTATGACCTACAGCAGTGAGACACTACAAGATAGTGCAGCATCATACCAAACTTCACCACTAAATGAAGAGACTAGCAAGTCACTAGCAGACCACAGAGCAGATATTAATTGTTGTGTAGCAGCAGTTAAAGATGTATTGGAAGAGTATGTTGAGTCACAAACTCTCACAGCAGGTGAGTTTGTTGATGCAGTGAAGACAGCACTAAATGATTTGGAAACACATCACGAGTCACGCTTAAAAGTGCTCAAAGATGCCCATTCATTGCTCGTTGGTGCCCCAAAATATGATAAGACTTTTATCACAGAGAAATTTAATCATGGCACAGGATCCTACTAAGAAGGGAGAAGAGGCAGCAAAGGCACTTCAAAAGGTTATTGAATTAACCAATCAAATTGCAGGTAATGCTGATGCATTAAATGACAATATAAGTGAGAGAATTGAAGCATGTGAGGATCTAAAGAAGATACTCAAGGATGCACAAGATGCACAACGTAATTCCTATAAACAATGGAGAGCAAGTGACTAACGAATTAGTTAAAGTTATTGATGATTACTTTCCACCTTGGTTAGTTGACATAGTATCTAAGGACACTGAGAGTATGCCTGTAAAGTATACTAACTCACCTTATGCTGATTTTGATAAAGCACGATTCTTTGGTACTATGCTATACTTGGATGACAAGTTCCAAGATTTACCATACTATTGGTTTGTTGATTATTTTAATAGATGTATTTACAATGATATATGTAAAGAATTAAACATAAATCATTGCCACAGAATATTACTTAATGGACAATTACCAGGACAAAATGGATGTAACCATTGCGATGCTGATAGTAAAGATTATCTCTCAATTATATACATGGCACATGGAAATAGTGGGGATACAGTTATTGTTAATGAAGAGGGCAATGATGTTGAAAGAATATCATTTAAGGAAGGAAGGATGGTAATATTTAATAGTGCAGAATATCATAGAGGTGAAGCACCAACCGAAGGATATAGAGTTAGTTTAGGTGCAGTTTATCCATTAAAACCAATTCAAGAGTTATACTCACCATTTATTACACCACTGACATGAATAACAATCACCCACTATCTGACACACTACTTGATAAGATTCAACATGAAACTTATGGACTATTTCCTACACCAGTAACGAAATATACATGTCCTAATCATAAAGAATTGAAAGAGCAAATTCTATTATGGATGAATGAAAGTAAGATACTTGAAAAACATGGTAGAGAATCTATTTGTCATAATGTTGTGCAAGTAGGTAATAATAATGAATGTGTAAATGCAATTCCTGAGTTACACAGAACTATTATAGATGCAGTTGATAAGCATAATAATAATAGTATGAAGTATAAGTCTAATTTCTCAATTAATGATAGTTACCTTGAGTTAGCATCTGAAGGTGCAATTTATGCACCACATGAAGTTAGTAACTGTTTGTTTAGTTTGTGTTATTTTATTAACTACAATAAGGAAGACCATAGTTATATTAAATGGAGACGTAATATTGCTTCAGCACATTATCCTATCATTCAAATTGATAGCACAGAGTTAACACCATATAATATGACTGAAGCAACATTTGAAATTAATGAAGGTGATATTATTATATTTCCTGCTAATTTGACTCATGGTTATGATACTAACCCTAAGAATGAGAGAATTACATTAACAGCAAACATTACACCTAGTAACTAATGCAATTTCACAAATATAAACTAAATGAAGGTGATACAATCACATTCAATCGTAGAAATACAATTAAAGATTTAATTGCAGATTATATGACCTCGGATGCATCACCAGAGCAAATTTATACTGAATTTCAACAAGAATTACAAGAGTATGTAAGATTTCACAACAAATATAGTGAGAAGGCAACAAAGTTGCATGCATACTTCAGTGGTGGTAAAATACCTAAAGGAAATCGATTATAACCTTAAGTGGATCTTAATGAAAAACAGTTAAAATCAATTAGAGGATGGTTATCCCTTTCAAGGTGTTATAAACCGTATGAAGATAGAGGTGAATTAAATACACCTAAAGGTGCACTATGGAATGATGATTTGGAGGATTTATTCATTCAAGTTGAAGCAGAGATACAAAGACGGTTTCCAAAGTGTCCACCTTGGTCACCATATGGGTCATATTCGACTATAATAGAAGAGTCAAAGCAATTCAACCTTAAAATGACTTCAAAAACACTTACCAAAGAAGATTTTGACTTGATTGCTCAAGTCTTCAGCAGTGCAGCAGCACTAGATATCGATACCAGACTCGTAGAGGATGGTGATACCACACATGACCAGTTTTCAGCAGTGTGGGATAAAGTAATTGACAGAGGTAATTAAATGTCAGTTACTATAACATTTGAAAATGCAGAGTTTATGGCATTATTTGGATATGTTAAAGATAAATATGATAACATGTCCGAAAATGTCCAAAAATATCAAAAGGATAATGAATACGGATTATCCAACAATATAGAGGATTATATTGTTAATGATGTATACAACAAAGTTGCATCTCGTATGGGTTACAATCACACTATTCTTGGAGATTAATTTATTATGTCATCACTACATCACGAAACACTACTTGAAACATGCTACGATGAAGCATGGACAGATTTTGCTAAAGAGCATGGTCTAACATTTGACCAATTAGATGCACTAGACCAAAATAGCGAAAGAGGTTATTTACCAGTTATTGCAGAGGAAGCACAAAGAAGATTCGAGGAATTATGCCAATGATTAAATATACAGTTGAAGTGCCAAATGCACCATTTGAAAATCAATCATTTAATTTACTTGATGATTGTTGGTCATTATGTTATGACTTAGCACAAGAATATGGTTATGCTAAAGTTATGTTTGGTAAATGTCTTATGGGTGAATACTCTAAATGAATACATTACAATTATTAGATATATGTGATTCTCAACGGAGAAATCATGTATCAGGATATGTTGAAGATGTATTCATTACATATGACAGCATATGGGATGGTGACAAGAGATTATCAGCATTTGTTATTACAAATAAAGATAATACCACTTATAAAGTATCACAAAGACATCGTATTAAATATAATAATATTGATAAATGGGATTATGCTCAAGTTAGTGAATTTGATACAGTAGCAGATGCAAAGCAATGGATATTTGAGCATATTAATAGATTAGACACACAAATAATGTTAACTCATGGCATCAATAACTAGCACTGTTATTAACAACGAATTTAGTTATCATCACGAAAATATATTCATTAGTGATGATAATATTGTTGTGGATAGTATACAACTTCCAGCATATACTATTACTGAAAATAATACTAAATTTGAGTTAAATCAAAGACTACCTTGTAAATTAAATAATATAGAAGGTATGAAAAGGTATTATCAAACTAGAGTAGATAATAAGCATTTGTATAAATTTCAAAATAAGACATTGTGGACATATGAAAGAATAGACACATATGACACACTAGCAGAATGTAAGATATTTATTGAAGGATATATTAATGAAGAGGTAACACAACGCATTCTAGCAGCACAAGACGAGATTAATAAAACCAGTTGAATTAGTGGCACAAGATAATAATATTACCTTAGAATATCCTTTATAATAGAGATAACAACACAAAAACTCTAAATGAATCCAGTATTAAAGCAATTCATCGATTACGTTTTCTCATTCTACGGATGTCCTGATGATGTCCTATATCCACTTGTTAAGGATAATAGGATGGTCACTAAGGGTGAAATTTATCAAGCAATTAAAGTGTATAAAGCAAAATTAAAGACCGCATCCGCAGGATCTTTTTATACATGGGGTCATGGTGATTCACTAGACAGAGAGAGAGTCAGAGACATTTTGATAAATGACTTTGATTTCGTAATGAATTGAAACAATCAGTGGACAATCCACAAAGTGACCACTAAACCCCCATTTGGGGGTTTTTTCATGTATATTGATAGTGGGGAAACAAACCACCTCGATTTAAGACTTTCAAGGTAGCGGATACCACACCAGAAAACGCTTTTAAATCGAACTTAAGCATTCAAGGTGCGTTTTGTTTCCTCTCGTCCTTTACATCAGACTACATGCCATCTAAAGCAGCATCTACGACAACAACTCGCAAGAGAAGGACTCGTAAACCAACTGTAAAGAAAGCAAGTCCAGTAAATCCAACATCTACAAAACCTTTAGAAGTTGTGATTACTGAAACAGTGAGACCAGACACACTGTTAAAATTTGAAGACTATAAATCAGACTTCAAATTAAGATGGGAAATTCACTCATACGAGATAAATGCTCTCGTGGATGATGTCAAGAAATTACAACCCTATTTCAATCAGGTTGTAACATATTGTAAGAATTCCTACAACAATCATTTCAACCAAACCACTTGACAAAGTGGCACACCCTACCGACCGTAGGGTGTTTTTATGGTTATAATAGATGTATAAGCAATTCACAGGACTTTTTAATTATGTTTTTCAAGCACGTTTCACTTCACAAATATGACCTAACAGATAAAGGCATATCTCAGGCATGTTACGATGAAATGAAAGCAGAGGGATATGATATCGTAATTTCTGAAAAGGAAATGCGTATCCTTGCTGACAACAAACGTGAAGAATTCAAAGATTACATGAGACCTTTATTCGCTTAATTCTTATTAATTATCATGCTAAACTCACTCTCCGACCTATTAGAAACATGGTGTAAATCACAAGACTTAGAGTTTCTAAGTGCTGACGATTTATACATCAGTTGTTATCAACAACTCACCATAGAGCAACGTAATTGGTTAACTGATTACATTGAATTATGGGATAAAACACAACAATTTGAGGTTGCCAACTAATGCCTACTAATGCTAACGATTTAATGCCAGATGGATTTAATGGTGAAATCAACTATAATGATGATGGCACTATTAATCTAAATGGTAACATCCTACCAGAGGATTTAAGAGTAGTATCAGAAATTGTATTTGATACTATTTCTAATTGTGGTCTATTTGATGACTACGGTAGTTTTTCATTTCAAATAAACATTAAACCAGAGGACTCAAATTATGAATAATCAAGAGTTTATCTTTGAATGTAGAATTAAATGCAACAAAGAGAATTCACCAAATCCAGTGCAATTATGTGAAGCAATTCAAGAGCACATCCAATCTGTAAACTGGTATGAATGTGGTGTAAATGCTGATGTAATAGGTTATAATGTTACTATTAACCCATTTATTCCATTTAATAATGATTAGTTTAAGACCACATCAAGCAAGAGCACTTGAATCAATGAAAACCTCTAATAAAGGTCAAATTGTAGTGCCTACTGGTGGTGGTAAAACATTCATTATGATTCAAGATTGCAAGGCAAATCTTGATAACAACACCACTGTAATTGTTGCACCTCGTATACTATTAGCACAGCAATTATGTGATGATTTTATACAACAATTAGACGATAATATTAATATATTTCATATACATAGCGGACGCACTTCTTACGATAGTTCTACTAAACCACATGAGATTGAAGAGTGGGTTAGTAACAACGAAGGAAGCAAATTACTGTTTACAACTTATCACTCTTTGAAGCAAATCATTGAGAGTGGTATTAACATTGATAACATATATTTCGATGAAGCACATAACTCAACATGTAAATCTTTCTTTATTAGTGTAGCAGCAGCAAGTCAAATTGCATCACGTTGTTATTACTTTACAGCAACACCTAGAGTGAGTTATAAACATCATAGAGGTATGAATAACAATGGAGTTTATGGTAATATTATTGAAAATGTTCCTGCTCCAGAGTTAATTAACAATGGAAGTATTCTACCACCAACTATAGTGCCATTTGAGGTTAATACACATTTTAATAAGGTAAATGCATATGTCCATCATGCATTAACAGTTGAAAATTACATTGATTCAATAACAACAACTGATACACCTAAAGTGTTAATTAGTGTCCCATCTTCCAGGATTTTAAATAACATGTTAGGACATACTTCTCTACTCAAAGAGTTAGAAACTCGTGGGTATGAAGTATTACACATTACAAGTAAATTTGGTGCTTATGTTAACAAAACTAAAGTCAATCGCACGACATTCTTTGAAACTCTCAAACAATGGGGTGCAGAAAGTAACAAGAAATTCGTCATATTTCATTACTCGATTTTATCAGAAGGCATTAATGTTAGTGGACTCACTCATACTTTATTCTTGCGAAACCTTAACGTCATCGAAATGGCACAAAGTATCGGTAGAGTTATTAGACTTAATAAGGAAGATTCCAATAACATTAAAGAAGGCAATCTTCGTGCTGGCGATGTTAATTTGTATCGCAAATCCACTGGTTATTGTGTTATTCCTATTCACAAATCTTATGGCACTAAGTGTTATAAAAGAATACAAAGAATAGTTAATGATATATTCATAGATGGCACTCACACACATGCGGTGTGCTAGTCCGCAAAGTGTCCACTTTGCCCGCACAAGGTGCGGAAATCGGTTATAATAAAGACATCGGGAGGGTTGAGCATCCCTGAGACTCTTAATTAAACTGAGCAAATCAGTTAGCATAGAGTCAGACATCTGCTAATTCTCCCACCCTATTCAATTCACAACTTTCTCAAAACATGCGTAAAATCGAAGCACAAATGAATTCAGCAATCAGAAGTCAAACAAACTTCTCGAAAGCAAATACACAAGTGACTTGGGAAGATCGCATTGCTAATGTATACTTACATGGCAATCTAATCGCTAGAGTTGGTGACACTTTCGTGCAAATCTTTGACGGTGGATGGCAGTCAGTGACTACAAAGTCACGTTTAAATGCTTTACTTAGTGAAGTAAGTTATGGTTGCTCAGTATTTCAAAAAGACTGGACTTGGTATCTATCAGGTAACAAAATAGGCACAGTCCCATTCTTCTCAGGAATGCAAGTTAAGTAATTTAATTATTACTTAATCGTCCTAAACATGACGCTAAACTGTTATTCAACGTCCTTTATTTGTTGCCTTAATTATGTCAAACTCAGTGAATGTTGCTTTGCGTTTTCTATCTGAAGATCTCGCTAAATGTCAATCAGGCAACGAATTACTAGCAGTAATTGATGCTTACCTATCAGCATCATAAATGACACTTAGAGGGGATAATCTCCCCTCTTTCTTTATACCTACTGGTATCACTACTAAATAACACATTACGAGGTTAATTTCAATGAATTCACTAACAACTAAGGATACAATGAATAGTGATACATTGCTCAGAATCTATCAATCAGTAATTAACACTAATTCACCTAAATTACAACCCCAAAGTGTATACAATCCCCCCAAATCTCGTAAACTAAGTATACTCAACGATTAAACAATATCTCCCCTTAATTAACAACTACCCACGCTATTTTTTTTATTAACTAACAACTATGCCCAAATTATCAACAATCGTTTCTAACATTAATGACACACAGACTATAGAAGAAAATGTATATATTCTCGCAAATTGTGTAGATGATAGTTATAAGAATGCATATGGAAGTAGAGAGATTAAATGTAAAGTAAGCAAGGGAAGAAAGTATTACAAATTAACATTTGACCATAGCGTACATTGCTTTGTAGATGTAAAGAATGGTGATGTATATAAAGCAGCAAGTTATAACAAACCTGCTAAACATGTAAGGTATAACTTATTAACTAACCCTAACGATTGCTTCGCTAAATGTGACTGGGCAGGTGGATATTTGTATATGAGGTAATAACAAACAATGCTAATTCATTCACTAATTAACAACAATTCAATGAAGTTTTCCACAGGTTATTCACAATTAGCGGACATACTTGTGGAAAATAGTGTATATTTAAAATATGCAAATAAATGTATTAGTGTGTTATTTAAAGACTGTAATATAGACTCTAGTTAGTGTTATCTAAGAGCGTAACATAGCGAGATTTTTTTGTCAACAACCTAACGAAATATGTCAAAACCCACTAATACCTTGACATTGCAATCGTTTTCGGTTATTATTACATTGTTAGCACAATTCCAATGGGAAGGACTTACAAACGTAATGACCCTTATTCATCACATAAAGCGAAATCTTTAAGGGAAAAACGTAAACAATCGAAGTCTAATTACAAGCAACAAAATGTTAACGATTCCACAAGTCCTGTGGAAAAGTATAACAAACCCCGCACACAGTTTAAAACACATACGGAGGACAATCACAGTGGATGAAAGTAACTACAACCCCTTGCAATCTGATTGGGTTGATGATATGTTATTTGAGGATGATTACACATCCAATGATGAAACAATCAATGAGGATTAGTGCCACTATGTGTTAACTACATGCCCCTAATCGCCCCCCTATTCTTTGCCCTTTCTTGCCCTTTATTGCTATGACTAAAGTAACAACAATTCAATCACAATTTCCCCCTGTAGATGTTAAACTGTGGGAAAGAGGTAGGAAACACTTTTGGTCGTATAATTACCCTAATTGTAGTAAGTATGGACCCTTTAAATCTGAGAAGTTAGCATTACTTGATGCAACACGATTAACGGAGGGAAACTAATGACAATTCCAGGAAAGATTGCATCTATTCTTGATAATTATGATAAAGGATTACTAGGACTAAATGATACAATCGAAATGGCACAGTTGTTGATAGATACGGGGTTAAATGATACCCTGTTACAGTATCAACAATTATGTGATTATTACATAGCGGAAGGGTTATGTTATGATGTGCAATATGTGGAGTAATTAATACATAGTAGCATAACAGTTAATAACATATAGGGACAGTTATTTCCGTCCCTATATTAATAACTTCCCTATCGTTAACCTACAACAGTATCCTGCCGATAGAAAAATATTTCCCAGTAAAAAAATTCCCCCAGTATGTCGAGTCCCCAGAGGTTGAAAGAAAAACAAGACCTAGAAGAAAAGTATAAAGACTTGATAGGTCGCCCGTGGCCTGGTAGACGTTATCCAGGGTGCTACGAGGTTATACAGAAGTATGTCAAGATGGAATTGGACAGGGACTTGAAGAGTTTCGCAGGACTGTATACGTCTTTCAAGGATGAGGCGGTAGCAGAAGAGAATGGGGTATGGATTACAAAACCTCAGTGGGGTGAGCCATTAGACTTCTCAGTTATACAGAAGAATGACCTACTCCTCTATAAGATATACAGCGAGGCATTGGGAGGTGGTTACTCAGTGAAACTGAAGGATAGGTCACCCAATCATGGTGCAATGTATCTTGGTAATAAGTTTATTCTTCATCAGGTATGGCAAGAGGAAAGTAGAATAGATGACCTTACACATCCTTCTTGTATGTTATATCAGACATCTTGTGTAGGTGTAATTCGTGAGAGCACTACATAAAGCAGATGAGTGAAGAAAATGTAACTATTATGTCTAAAAGATACACCTTAGAAATACATGAGGATGAATATGGTGAGATATATCTACAATTACCTGACGAATTACTTTCAGAGTTTGACTGGGAAGTTGGTGATGTGTTAGAATATACAGAGGAGACAGATGGGTCTCTTTGTTTATCCCGTGTGAATGAATGAGATACAATCAGATTTGTTTAACGCTATTAGTGATTATTAACATTATTAGTCTTATAAAAAATTAGCGTCTGGAAAAAAATAGCGAGTGGCATTATGGGAAAATACGTGCATGGTGACGTAACCGAAACAATAGAACCAGAGATACCTCAGTTTGAGAGCGATGCAGAATTCATTAACTGGGCATTTCAAAAACAATCAGAAGCAATTAAGACTCTTACCAAGAGAGTAGAGTTCCTGGAATTGGCGTTGCAAAAAATCCCTCCTCCTGGTGCTGATATGATTAAGTATAAGATTCCAGGTGACGACCAATATTCTAACCTAAAGCAATTACTGGATAATCTGTTTGAGAGACTAAATACCTTAGAAGAGAAGTCCCAATAGATGCCCGCATACGTCCAGGAGACTGGTAGAAGTTTTCCCAACCCTACTGAGAATGGTAACTTTGTGCAGACGTTTAAGCGTCCACCTAACGGAGACTATCGTTCACATGGAGACTACCCTGGGGTAGGTACTGGACAAGACTATAATATTACTTTCGAGGGTCATGGTCCAGGAAGTATGCCATTGGGTAAGGATATAGTTCATTACCTAGGCGATGATGACCCAACTATCCTAGGTGCTTCTAGGACTGCCATATACAGGCATTACAGAGGGTCTAAGGACGACCACAAGTATACCAATACTCCTGAGATACAAAGACAGGATATGGGTTGCGAGAATGAATCTTGGAAGAAAGCAGCGAGTGGATATAATAAAGAGCCTAGAAGTGGTGCCCCTGTCTTTTGGTTAAGTAAAAAGGCAGTAGAGAATGCTGTACCTATCAAGCAATGGTATTCTTATTGGCCTGATGATACCCAACTATGTGCTGGTAGTAACGTTCCTACTGGATTAAATGGCACAGGTTGTGGTAGAAACAAGTATGAGGAGTGTAATTTACTAGGATATGGGTTTGCTACAGAGGCACATGCTCAAGCATACTGTGGTCCAGGCGAAACACCAGTCCCTTTATACGAATATTTGCATCCTGACCCAGATCATTTCTATTGTATAGACCCAAGTGAGGAAGTAAACCTCGCTGACAACTCACCAGTTGCCCCTCTAAACGCTTTAGACAAGGAATATTCATATCTGGGTATCCTTGCTTGGGTATTTAAGACTGATATACCAGACCAACCCAACAAAACAGTCATTGATATTGGTAAGAAAGGTCCTACTGGGCAGTGTATTAATAAGTCTGGTTGGTATGCCTATACTAATGATGCTCAACAGGACTATGATGAAGATGATGGTGGATGGTCTGAGTTCATGTATCGTCAGATGCGTGACAGTAGTGGTAATAATGTTGAAGGACCACCCTGTGTTAACGGTTGGGGTAACCCAGATAACGTAGAAGCACTATCAAATGATGCATTTTTCGAGTGGTCATATGGTTTAAGCGGTGCTGTTAAGGCAGCAGTGCCTAGATTCCTCGGTTTTGAGGACTCCTATGACTCACAATTCCTCTATTATCTGTATGATACGTCGTATCCGTGGAATGGACCTATATTTTCCTCACAGTATATCATCAGTAATGCTAAGTGTTGCCCTAATACCACTGACCCAGAGGGTTGTCCACAGTGTGCTCCAGTGTGGACCTACCATTCTCACTTCTATGAGATACGTGAAGACTCATGGGAGACTACAAAATCCCGTATTACCATCTCAGACCAGAGCTCAGTCGGTGTAAAAGAGTCATTTTTCACTATTGACACCGAAAGTAAGCGTATCTTCTTCCGTTATACTACCCGTACTGGTGATTGGAATAGCGGAGACCAGATAAATGGGTGGGATATTGTCTCAGTTTACTATTTTGGAGACCAATTGAAGTGCGGAGTAATGGAATTTACTCAATTTGGTGCGGTTGGACAGGATTTTACTTACCAACAAGCGTTTACAAGTAGTGATGGTGGTGAAATTGAGGTACTTGCAGGTTACGGAATAGCAAATAAGGTCGCTTTTACTGGTGTATATGAATTTCCCAAGAAGGTTTCCTACTGGAAAGTCCAAATAAACCCAAAAGCACTCATTCCGTTTAGGACATTAGATGAAGCAAAGCTAGAAGCAGTCATAGATAACGATGGAAGTGTCGCTGCGGTCAATATTATTAATGGTGGTAGGGGTTTTGTCCAACCTACAATCTCTATAGTCCACCCTAGAGAGATGGAAGACTTCTCTCCTAACGATACTGCTAAGTTTATGGGTGATTCAGTCTCTATGGATGAGGACTGGAAGAAGACATTTAAGACACCAGAGTCCTCTCAGACCGTCCATGATCAAGTTAGAGACACCCAATCGACCTTTGGTGTCCATACAGGTGCAATTCCACTCCCTGAGGATAAGAATAAAGACCGTTTGAAGATGCGTAAAGCAACCCTAGAGATAGCTGAGTTGAATGCACTAGGTGTAATCAAGGCAGTAAGGGTAGTAGATGGTGGTGCAGGGTATTCACAGGCAGATTTACCTAAGATAATGGTAGTTGAACCTGAGCATATCAAGTGGGATCTACAAAAAGAGGAAGGAGCACCCGACCCACAGGCATTTGGTGACACAGGTAAAGAGTTAACCGATGGTATTGGAGGTGGTATAGAGGGTGGTGTGCAAGGAATGGAAGAGGAAGGAAGCAATAGACAGTATATTGACTCATCATTTGAGCTTATTAAGTCGGGTAGAGCAGTAGATGTGCCTGATAGTTACATCCGTGCAGCAGAATTAATAGATGATACTACCTCATACTGTATGAATCTACCTGCTGGGTGTATCGAAATAGGTCCTGGTGTAGGTCAAGTCGCATCATCACTACCTGGTAGGGAGCAATTTGAGGTAGTGAGCTCTTTAAATCCAGGAATTGCACAGTTTGAGAAGGAAGTAATGCCTTTCGCACAGCAAGCTGCACAGCAGACTGACCAATATGTTGAGAATCAGTCGCACTTATACGGTCCTTTCGGTAAGGATAGGTGTATTAAGTCGGGTCAACCCAAACTTTACAACATTCAGAGGTGGTTTGACATCCCATGTGCGTATCTTGACGTGGGTGATGACGGTGAGCAGAAGGCATTTGGGTGGTTACCTTACAAATACTGTGCATCTCACGATGACCTTGCGTCATATAGAGTGTCTATTGAGTGTGAAGGTAAGGTTACTGGATCTCAAGGCGGTAACTTTATGGATTATATGAAGACTTTACCCAAACCTTTTATGATGCAACGCAGAGACGCACCAAATAATGCAGGTAAACGCATGTGGAATTGCAAGCGAGGCTCTATTAAGGGAAGATGTTACCGTGACCCTAACAATAGTGCGGACATTATATTCGTACCTGTGGGATTAGATGAGAATACTTGGGACTATAACCGTGCAGGGTTTACAGAATTAGAGCAATTGCAGATATGGGCGGGTACCAATATCAGTAGTAGTGCTGCGGTACAGACATGGTTGGGACATCCCACAGCAGGTGACCCAGCTGGTACACCTCACAGTGTGGACTATACAGCAATTACCGTTGCTACACCCACTAATGGGACTATACCACCTAACGAGTGTTGGGACAGTTACGTACGTGGTGTGAATGCAGCAGACGGACCGTTAGATGTGTACTGTGGATATGATAGTAACGGAAACGGTCTAGCAGGAAACACATGGTGTCAGACATCAGAGCTCTTTGATTCATGTGCTGCACTAGACAAATGTATGGATGCGTCAATTGCGGTTAACCCTAACCGTATTAGTGGTAGTGGTACCAATGCAAGAATGCTACTGGGACCCTATAATGGTACAATGACTGTGCGGAATAATCTAACAGGTAGTATTGAAGCACTAGATAGAGCTATACGGAATTATGGTAATCCATATTTCGATGAATGTAGTGAGCAAGACTCTTGGACTGACGGTACTACACTGAATGAGGACTTTAAGTAATGGCATACGGTTTCCTACGACCAGTATCATCCCTTAACGGACTACCTTGTAGTGGTCATGGACTCTGCTTGCCTTCTACTGTCCACTCTGTACAGGCATGTGGTACTCCACCAATACCTTATAGTATTACTATTAAGAATTTCACGTGTTGGTGGCCTCCGATGCCTCTCATTCCCATGATGCCAATCACCCCATTGCGGGCGACTGTGCTTGTGAATGGGATTCCTATCAGTTTGATGGGAGATACGTTCATTCCGCACATTTCTGTGTGTACAAATATAGTAGTATACATTTGTCCGTGCGGTAAAGCGATGTGTCCTATTCCCACACCCATTCCGTGTTCTATCCTAACTATAGAAGACATGGGTGGTATTGGACATATAAGGACTTTGATGGCAACAACGATAACCGTTTTTGCACTCAAGAGACCAATTGCAAGGATTCTGGATCCACTAGGGGTGGGATTCCCTGGATTTAGTTACCCTTGTTCATCAGTGGTTGCCTGGGGGCACCCAACTGTGTTAGCATCTTAGTAAATTAATTTAATTATGGCAAAAGCAACAACTGGAGCATGGGGTACTGGGTCATATGTGATTCCTAACCCGAAGAAAACTCGTCAAGGGAGGAGTGCAAACACCAAATATGCAGCAACTTCTAGGAATGGCAAGAAGAAAGCATACAAAGGTCAAGGAAAGTGAGCTAAATAAAATGGTAAGAGTAGATATTGCCCAATTTGTTATAGATCAAGGTATGGTGTTAATAACCGACCCTAGATGTGATAAATATTTTCATAGCAAATTACAAGAATGCCATCATACAGATTCAGATCTGAAAAATATGTCTCCAGAGGATTCAAAGACTTAGCAATATCCTTTAATGCTAACCCTTCGACTGGAGATATTGGCGTGGTAAAAAATGTAAATGCTATAAAGCAATCGGTGCGTAATCTAATTCTTACCGAATTTGGCGAGAGACCATTTCAGCAGAATATCGGATCTCGTGTCAAAGCACTATTATTCGAACCATGGGATCCATTCTCAGTGGATTCCATCAAAGGAGAGATAATGAATTGTCTCCAAAGACTAGAACCACGAATTGAGGTTACTAATGTAAATATTCGAGATGAATCAGATACGAATGCAGCATTCGTTTCTATTGACTATACGATTGTAGGTGAGTCCCAAACACAAACAGTAGACTTTCTACTAGAAAGAGCGTAAAATGTCAGCTATTCCATCACAATTAACGTCGTTAGACTTCTTTGAGATCAAAGAATCCATCAAATCCTATCTTAGGACTCGAAAAGAGTTTACAGATTATGATTTTGAGGGAAGCTCTGCGTCTTATTTGATTGACATCCTCGCTTATAACACTTATTACACTGCCTTTAATGCTAATATGGCATTAAATGAGGCATTTTTAGAGACTGCTACTGTTAGAGATAACATTGTAAGGATTGCAAAGCAGTTAAACTACACCCCAAGGTCAATTAAGGCACCTAGGGCGTGTCTTAAAATCATTGCTCAGACAACTACTGCCTTAAATGGTACTACATTCCCCGAATTTGCTACTCTTCAGAAGGGTGATGTCTTTGTTGCAGAGAATGATAGTGATAATTTTACCTTTGCAGTGCTTCAGGACATTAAAGTCCCTGTAGATACCTCTACTGGACTAGCAACTTTCGATAATGTCTTGGTATATCAAGGTAATTTGATGTCATTCCACTATACAGTGGACTATACTAAGAAACAAGAATTCGTTATCCCTGCTGAAAACGTTGATACAGGTCTTTTGACCGTAGATATCAGTCCAAATGCTCAATCTTCAGAGACTGATACCTATAATTTGGTATCAAATGCTACAGCATTGAATGCAACCTCCAGAATTTACTATTTGGAGGAGACAGATGACCTTAGATACCGTCTTTTATTCGGAGATGGGGTCTTAGGACGTAAATTGATTGATGGAGAATTCATCACAATCAACTATGTTACCACTTATGGTGTTGAAGCTAACGGATGTCGTAATTTTGACTACATCGGCAACATAATTGACTCTGATGGAAGGGTAATTGCCCCTGCTGGCATCTCTATTCATACTAAAGACGCTTCTCAAGACGGTGAAGAGCGTGAAACTGGTCTATCAGTCAAGTTTAGAGCACCTAGAGCGTATGCAACCCAGAATAGAGCAGTTACTGAGAATGACTATGAGCATATAGTATCTGAAATCTACCCTCAGGCAGCATCTGTGACCGCTTATGGTGGTGAGAAACTATCTCCACCCATATATGGTAAGGTTTACATTGCAATTAGACCAAAAACGGGAAATAAACTCAATGCTAGTACAAAGGCAAGGATTAAAAACGATTTGAAGAAGTATTCTGTTGCTTCTATCGAGCCAGTCATCATTGACCCAACAAGTTTCTACCTTATTCCGAAATCTTACATTTACTACAATGGTGGAGAGACATCTTTGACTGGTGCTCAACTCGCAACTAAGGTTTTACAGGCAATTGACCAATTTAACACTACTCAACAGAATAATAGATTTGGAAATCGCTTAGATGGGTCTAAATTCGGTTCTATGATTGATAGTAGTGATACTGCTATATCAGGTAACGTTACTCAGATGACTTTAGGTCAAAATCTCGATAAATTCACCTTTGGTAACGTATTTACCCAATGCTTAGACTTTGGAAACCCACTTTTTGACCCATCTGACCTTGCAGGTGATAAAGATGGCGATGCTTGTGCTCCATCCTTCGCTGTAGTCAAATCTGGTACTTTTTATGCCACTGGTTACACTGAAGACCTCGTTAATTTGACACTTTCTGACGGATCTACAAATGCTCAGATAAGTAGTCCAGTAATTTCAACTAATACTGACAATGTTGTATTAGTTGCAGTAAATATTAGAGATGACGGTAAAGGAAACTTGATTCTAGTGACGAAGAGAGATGAGACTGAGGTAATCCTCAATCCAGCTGTCGGAACAGTTGATTATAAAACAGGTCAGGTCTGTGTCGGACCTATTGCTATTCAGGGCACCCCTGATGGCACTACCAGATTACCTATTCAGGTACTTCCAGCTGGTGGATCACTTACAATCCCACCAGGTGTTGACCCCTCAATCTTTAACCCAACAGTCAATCCAATTGACTACACAATCAACGATGTGTCAATCCCCAACTTCGATCCTAACAACTTTAATGGTTACAATTACGGTAACATTGGGGGTATAAATATCATTGATTATCCAACGGATGCATTCACGTATCCAGTCAGCGAATCTTGTTTCTAAGATAGATGCCTACGAAGAATATTAACGTATCGGATAGGGTAGAATACCAACTACCCGATTTCATTCGGCAGGAAGATAGACAACTTGTCAATTTCTTGTTTGAGTATTACAAGTCTCAAGAAAAAACGGGTAGACCGTATGATATCCTAAACAACCTTTTAGGATACCTAGATCTTGACCAGTATAGCTCAACGGAGTTGTCTAGTAGTACTAAACTGCTGAAGGATATTGGTGTCTATGATAAAAAGATTGAAGTAGAGGGAATTGATGGATTCCAACCCAGAAATGGGTCAATAATGATTGATAATGAGGTCATTTACTACGAGGACGTGACTCGTGGTCCTGATGTCATTATTACTCCAGGTATTTCGTTTAGTCAGTTTAATAAGAAGAAGCAACAACTAGAAAACCCCTTTGATTTGTTTGATGGCACTGAAACCATCTTCCCATTATCATTCTTAGGTACTCCTGTTGCTCCACCTTCTGCTGAACACTTAATTGTCATTACTTACAATGACATGAAGGTGCCTAATGTTGATTATTTCATAGAAGGGTCAAATATTCGTTTTACTGAGCCTCCTAGAATGAGGACAGGTGCAGACGATAGTCAATTTACTCAACTTACCTATTTGATTGGTTATTCTGATCAAGTAGTCCAAACTACAGATGCTATTCCTTATGAAGAGTGGCAGAATACTAAAAATTATCCATTACGAGTAAATACACAACCATATACTCCAACTTCTGAAATTGGATTGATTATTAAGAAGAATAATCGTCTTCAGGAGCCATATACTGATTATACTGTTTTCCAAGACAGAGTTGTCTTCAATAATCCTATTGGTGCTGCTGATTCTATCCATATTCGCTCTGTAGAGTATATCGCACCCCAATATGGGTCAGGTGCCTCTGCAATCGCTTCTGTGGACGACTCAGGGCAGATTACAGCACTAATTCCCAAGGAAGGTGGTAGCAAATATCGTATTGACTTCAACCCTAAGGTAACTATCCTATCAACTAGCGGTGGTGGTGCTACAGCAAGGTCTTTGATTGGTGGAATTAAGGATATAACTCTTATTGACGGTGGTCAAGGTTATACCTCATATAATCCACCCGTTCCAGTGTGTGCTCCCCCTTCAAACTCCAACGGGACACCTGCGAAGCTGTCGCTTACCGTTGACGACACCACTGGTATGATTGATTCTATCACTATTACTAATAGTGGTAGTGGTTATGACTTTATTCCTGCGATTTCTTTCCAGAATCCAGGTGGAGCGAAGATTTCAGCACCTACTATCGATAGTGAGGGTAGAGTTAACATCGGTAGCATCGGTGTTACCGAGATGGGTCTCGGATATAGTAATCCACCAACTGTTTACATTGATCCAGCACCTGGTGACGGTATCAATGCTCAAGCAATAGCAAAAATTAACCAAGATGGTCAACTATATGAGATTAACGTAGTTAATCGTGGTAAAGGTTATACTTCCGTCCCTAGAGTCCAGATAATCGACCCAATTGGTGCTCAAGTCCTTGATGTGACTGTTGCATCTGGTTCTGTTACTAATATTGAGATGTTAACAGGTGGTCAGGGTTATACTGATGCTCCATCTGTCTATATTGTTGATGATCGCAAGGATGCTTACGGTGTACCTGTAGGCGGTACTGGTGCTACTGCTGCTGCCACCATTTTTAACGGTGAAATCACTGATATCAACATTACCAACTTTGGTACTGGATATTCGACTGAATTCCCACCTAAAATCTACATTGCTGAACCTCAGAAGGCAAGAGCATCGGTAGATGTAGGATTTGACCAAGTTACTGGTTTTGATATCCTAGAAGAGGGTATAGGATATGCTCCTAGTGCTTTCTTGGAGTGTTCTAGAGGAGTTTCAGGTCCTGTTGCTTATGATAACCTCCATAACGAGATTTATGCTGGTGAAGCTGCTCTAAGGCAGTCAAATCATAATAGTGGACAGACAGTTGTCAATTTAGACTCTTTATTCATCAAAGAAGTCTTCGATAAGTTTAGGAGACAGTATTTACCGACTATTGACATTGATTTTACGTCAATTGACCCAGTTCAGGTAATTAAGAATATTACTGACTTCTATATCTCAAAAGGTACTAAATTAGCGACTCAATACCTCTTTAAAATCCTATTTGGTGAAGAAGTCGATATTTACTATCCAAAAGATGAGATTATTAGTCCATCTCACGCTACTTGGGTTGTAGATACCGTTTTAAGGGCAGAATTGATTTCTGGAGACCCTTCAAACCTAATTGACTCTGAAGTTAATCAATATACCGACCCAGTAGACAATAATGTCAAAGATGCAAGTGCTCTGATTGAAAATGTCATCACAATCATCGAAGGTACTGATGTTATCTACGAATTAGCGATTTCCGAAGAAACTTTGGAAGGATCCTTCGTAATTCCTTACAAAACCAAACTTGTAGAGCCATTAACGACTACAGGGCAGATTATTACCGTTGACTCGACTATTGGATGGCCTGAGAGGAATGGTACCATCATTCTTAACGATGATGAGCAAGTTCAGTATAAAGAGAAGTCTTTAAACCAATTTATCGAGTGTACTCGCTCTAAAAACGGACTTGTCGAAGATTGGGATCCTGGTACGATTATTTACTCGGATATTTTCGTTTATACCAATAGAGGCACTGCACAAGAGTGTAAATTGCGTATTTTGGGTATTGCCGAAGCTGGAACGACTGTATTGAATAATACGGGTAGTTATTACCTAAAAGGCGATAAATTGAAGGTTGCAAACCTTGGATCGACCGCAGAAGACCAAAGATTGAGTTCTTGGTTATATAACGTTAAAAAACTCATCCAAGTTGCATCTGTAACCCCAGGAGGAGTTAATAACCAAACTGCGACTATTGTTTGCGATAATCCACATGGATTACTCGTTGAAGACACTGTAACCATCTATGGTGCAAACCCAGTTGTTTATAATGGCACATTTGTCGTTACATCTCGTTTGGACGCATATTCCTTCTCATATGAGATTGCAACTCCTACAGAGATTATTCCTCAAGGAAATATCCTACTTTCCGTTGATTTGAATAGAGGTAAGTCAACTGTTACTTCAATCAACAAAGTTGTTAGTGAATTCACTACTAACATCCAAAATTCCTTCTTTAACGATGAATACGTTTATGTTGCAGCATCTGGTCTTCCAAACTACAAAATAGGACCTTTTACAGGATCTGCACTTATTCCTGGTAACCAAAGGAAACTTCTTCGTTTCCCACGACTTGTACAGACTATTTCCGAACGTAAAGACGTTGCAGCAGGTACTTCAATTGGTGCTTGGGTTAATGGTGTTTCTATCTGGTCTTACAAGTCTAAAGAGTATGTCCAGTTTGGACCTATCACTAATATCAGTGTAGATGAAGTAGGTGAAGGATATGACGCTGGTGCTAAACCAAACCTTGAAATTACAGGTGGTGGTGGATCTGGTGCTGTTGCTGAAGTTATAGTTAATGGTAGTCTTCAAAGTTTCGATGTAACTGCTGAAGGTACTGGTTACACAGAATCACCTCTAGTATCCATTGTTGGAGGTGGTGGTATCGGTGCTACTGCTCAAGCAGTTATTACTGGTGGTAGAGTAACAAGAATTCTAGTTGAGCAACCAGGATCTGGTTATACATCACAACCTAGTGTTTCTATCACAGGTGGTGGAGGTACTGGAGCAGAAGCAACTGCAAACGTTAGAGGTGCTATTTCTAGCATCAGTATTATTAATCCAGGTACAGGATATACTTCTCTACCTTCTGTTAGAGTTAACTCTGGTGAGAATGCTTTAGCACAACCAATCGTTATTAACGGTAGAATCGTATCTATCGCTATTATTAACTCTGGTAATTCTTATACAACTGCTCCTAATGTCATTATTAATGGTGATGGATTTGGTGCTATTGCTAGAGCAACTATCGGCACAATCGGAGAAGATAAAGGTCGTGTATTAGGTGTAACTATTACCAACAAGGGTATTGGGTATACACAAGGAATGACCACCGTTAGACTCGAAGCAGTGGGTCAATTAGCGTCATTTACACCTACTGTATATCAGTGGAATAGAAACCTAGAATTTGACCTTGCTGACAATTATGACATAGCAAGTGGTTATGTATTCACTGGATATAACAACCAGTTTGGTGGTGAGTATGCTCACTTATCAGATCCTAAAGAATTGAGATATGTTGTTGGAGATAACGTATTCCTCAATCCTGTTACACAACAATTCCAAGAATTAGCATCCAACTATAAGCACTCTCCTATTATAGGTTGGGCTTATGATGGTAACCCAATTTATGGTCCTTATGGATATATCGATCCTACTGACCAGAATAGTGGTATCAGAAGGATGCGTACCTCATATAAGTTAAAGACTAATGTTGTATATGATGAAACAACTAATCCTAACCCTGCTCGTATAGATGGTCCATCACTTAGTACCTATCCTGCTGGTCAGTTTGTTGCTGACTATTATTACGATTTCCAGTCTGGTGACCTTGACAATTACAACGGTAGATTCTGTAAAACACCTGAGTATCCAGAGGGCACATATGCCTACTTTATCACTATCGACAGTAGTGACGCAGGTATAGCACAATTCCCATATATTATGGGTCCTCAGTTTAACTCACTACCAGATGATTGGAACTTCTCTCAAGTTGCAACTCAGGAGAATATCCCATCAGGTGTTGTCCGTTATAGAGACCCATTTGCTGAAGTTGACATTGATGTTGACCGTCAACCTAACCAAGAAGCAGATGTCCTTACTACTGAGATAGAAGGATATCCTTTAATCTTTGAAATTCAAGACTCCAATAATGATGGAATTATTGATGCTGATGAGCAACAAGAAATTCTTGAAATGTCGGAGGAGGCAACGCTACAGATATACGATTACTTTCCTTCTGTATCAACGGAATCCAGAGTTGACATCGAAGTTGAAACAACCACCCAATTTGAAAACGCTCAAATCGACGGATTCGTAGTTGAGAATCCAGGTGAATCTTATCAGGTAAATGACACCGTATTCTTCGATAACGAAGGTACTGGTGGTTTTGGTGCATCTGCACTTATTGAATCTGTTAAGGGTCAACAAATCGTTTCTTATAATAAGGAGATGATTGGTGACCGTCCCTATGGTCATATTACTACATCAGAGGGACATGAGCTTCGTCAACAAGATGAAGTTATTGTTAACTCACGTCCTGTCATTGATAACACCAATAAAGTCTACCGTGTTAAGGTTGTAGCAGGTGTTGAAAGAATTAACGTCCTTCAGGAAGGTAGTGGATACGTTGAAGATATTCCACCAACATTTGAGGTTATCACTCCTCAAGGACAGGATGCTCAACTAGAGATTAGACGTGAGATGACAGGTCAAGTTGAAACTGTCAATATCATTAACTCTGGTAATGGTTATGATGAAGATAATCCTCCTCAAATCAGAGTATCACATCCACAGCAATTTAAAAAGACTCGTTATTGGTTGTCTGAATACCATGAGGCAACTGGTACAATTAATGTACATCATACAATTCAGTCACCTGACCGATATACCTATATTTGCGGTAGTATCACTGAGACTGATGGTGATATGGCAGCATTCCTTGCCAAGTTTGATGACCTAGGTCAGCTCATTTGGGAAAGGACTCTAATACCTCAAAACGTAGGTCAGAAGAAACTTGAATTTGCAAGAATGCATCTTGATTCAAGTCTTGAGAATGACATGATATATGTCACAGGACATTATTATGACCCCAACAATGCTACATTCAATCCTGATGTTTGGATGGGTCTATATGAGTCTGGATTTAATAATGCTAATGCTCCTGATGGTATCCTCAAATGGCAGAAAGCAATTGCAGGTATCTCTGGTAGCACCCGTAGAGATTGGGTAACTTCTATCTGCTTAGACCAAGATAAGAATATCTACCTTGCAGGTTATACTGATTCTAACTCACCAGATCCTAATGATATGTGGGTTATCCAGTGTGACTTGGATGGAGACTTAGTTGAGAAACGTAAGATTGCATCTGAGGATGGTGATGAGGAATTACATCAAATTCAGTGGATATCTGATGACAACTTTATGTTTGTCGGTGTCAACAAAGAAAATAATGATGTATTATTTGGTGTCTTCTATTATGATGGTGCAAACATTGAAATTAGTTGGATTCGTCAAGTCCCTGTTACTGGTGGATATGTAAGAAATCCACGTTTCGTTATTGACGAATATCAAGATGTTGTCCTTATTTGGGACATCTATGATAATGGTGCTGCTAAGTTTGACAGCATTCAAATTAATAAATTCCCATTAGCAACTGCTAATACTCAATGGGAATGGACTAAGACTGTTACTGTTTCTGGTAGTATTGATTCAATCAATCATGCTGGTATTAGTGTTGACGTATTTGGCAACTATACTCTTATCAGTGATGTAGTAGAGAGTCAGAATCAGCGTTATTCTATCATCCATTACATGAAGTATGATGGTAGTATTATCTCAGAAACTAAAGTTGATGATACAGTCAACATTGGTTGGCAAGCAAAAGACCATGTTGTTGATAACTCTGGTGATTGCATTGTTACTCTTAATCGTAAGCAATCTGACCAATTAGCATCATATCGTTTTGATACTGCTGGTGATATTGACTTTGATAACACTAAGCAGAATACAGCAACATTCAACATTTATTCTGTACCTGATGCATCATTAGATACATCATTCTACAGATTTGGTACTTCCGCACTAAAACTAAGTGCAGTTTGCCCAATTAAACTTTCAGGTTATAATCTTCAAAATCCTGAGTGGTCTTTCCAAGGTTGGTTCTCTCTAGCAACTGCACAACAGTCTGCACAGAATACCAAACCAATATTCTTTGATTTAACTCCTATTGCTGGAGATTCTATTCAAGTTGAGCTTGATGGAGATTCAGGTAGTGCAAACTTCGAGAAATGGGTATTATATGTTAATAGTGTTGAGGTTGCAGTTTCTACCTCTGCTACTAACTGGACTGCATTTGCAGGTGCTGCTTGGTGTCATGTAACCTTCCAGAAGAGAGAAGAGTCACTTGGTTTATACCGTTATGAAGTATTCATTAATGGTAACCAACAAGTAAGTTATCAGAGCACATCTGATATTAGTTTACAGGATATGACCATTGCTGGTAAGTATTCTGGACCTGTAGCTGGTAACTCATTCATTGGTTGGATTGATGACCTTGTAGTTGATGATAAGGCACCATATGCTACTGCTGCATATACAATGCCTTCTGACCAACTTCCAGTAACCACATCTGATTCTGATATTGCTTTAGTTAAGTTTGATAGACTTCACAGTCGTCGTGGATCATATACTGCTACTGGAATTGATAAGTATACTAATTTTGCTCTAACTGATATTTCAACTCAAACTACATGGGTTGCTCTCAGTGCTGGTGCTATTACATTATGGGAAGCAGGTCCTGGTGGTCTTCAGATATTGGATATGTCTCAGGCACCTTCCACTTATATTCCTGGCACATACACATTAACGCAGAAACAATATCAATATGCATCTAAGACTTCTACTATTCCTTCACCACAAGGTAAGAAGTTACTCATTACTGCTGATGTAATCAGTAAGTTCTATATGCGTGATGCATTGTATCAGAAGATTGATAATGTAATGGAGTTTACCTTCAGTCAAGATATTAAGTTGACTAAGGGTGCTATTATCCAACAATTCAACACAGCTGGTGTAACTCAAGCATATGGCACCATTGTAGAAGTTCCAACAGGAACTCTATTAAATCCTGGTGTTGGCACCAAGTATAAAGTTGGTAAGATTTACGGTACATTCAATAACACAGACCGTTATAGGACTGATGTTGGTGATGTTAACCAGATTGCTGGTACATATTTCAATACTGAAGAGTCTGAATCTCCTTGGGCAGCAGGTACAGCATATGCTCAGGGTGATAGAGTATACAGTGATAAGAAGATTTACGAAGCACAAGGTGCTGGTACTTCTGGTACTATTACTCCAGAACATACTGCTGGTGTCCAGAGTGATGGCGTAATCAACTGGGCATTCATTGATGATGCAGGTAAGTTTACTATTGATTTAACTCAGCATCCTTATCCACGTCCTCAGTATCTTGGCATGGATATGCCTGAATGGGATAGTGGTCTTCTATATGTTGAAGGACAAAAAGTTTGGCATAAACTAAACGTTTATACCGTTGCATCGGGTGGTGCTGGAGTTGCTGGCACTACACCACCTGTTCATGATACTGGAGATGCATCAGATGGTGGTGTAACTTGGACTCACGTTTCTACTAACGAATCCATTGCCACTTATACAAGACATCTTCCTTATGACCAAGGTAATAATTATTCAGTCCAAATTCAAGAGATTCATCCTGGATCAACTTATATTCCAGAAGACGTTGTAAGTCTTAACTCTGGTAACGTTACTGTTGCTGAAGATGAGAAGAGTGTTGTTATCTCTGGGTTTGCATCAGTTAAGAAGATAACTGTTACTGCTCGTCTGGAAAAAGACCTCATACGCACAGCAACGGCCAGAACTAATCAAATCTATTGCACATCAAATAGTGCTCATGGATTTAAAGTAGGTGATATTCTATTCACTGAAGGATTCCAAGGTTTACAATTCAATGGTAGTTTCTTTGTTGACCAAGTAATTGGCACTAGAGAATTTACATTTGGTATTAGAGAAGTTGCACTAGATGATCCTGCATTTAATGCTAATGCTATTAGTAACATTAACATATATGCGAAGCATCCTACATTAGAATTTACTAGAAGTCATCAGTATGTCTTTGATATCTCTGATACAACTAACTTCGGATATTACCTATCATTCTCTCAAGATAACCAGTATAAACTAGAATACTCTTTCAATAACATTGAAAGGTCTGGTACTCCTGGTGTTCCTTCTGGTGGTGGATCTTACCCATTCGTTAAATTCTCTGTATTGGGTGATGTAACTAATATCTCTTACTACTTTGACCCATCTAGGGTTGGTGCTAATTCACCTGTTGGGGAGAATTCATTCATCGATGTTATCACAACTCCTTTCGATGGTACCTTTGCAATCTCTGAGATTGTAAGTGATACTGAATTCAAATTCCCTCTACTTAAAGAGCCAGAGAGACAATCAGCTGAAATAATTAACGACGAATTTGATAATCCATATTCCTATTATTCAACTACTTCTCTAAGAGCAGTTGGACCTATCAATAGTATTAAACTGGTATCTGCTGGTGGTTTCTATCAGAAGTTACCTATCATTAGTGACATTGCATCATTCAGACAGATTGAGAAGGTTGTTATTACCTCTGGTGGTACTGAATATGCTCCAGGTGTTTACTATGATGTCCCTATCGCTGGAGATGGTGAAGGTGCTAAGTGTACTGTTACCGTTGAAGTTGATGATACTGTTGGATCTGGCACACTAACCAACGTTGCTGTAACTGACCCAGGTAAAGGATATACAACTGCATCTATTGATATTGATGCTATTCCTGGTATATTGGGTAGTCAGTTAGCAGGTTCTGGTGGTGCAGTTAATGTTGTTATTCCAGAAGAAGGCACAGGTGCATCTGTATTCTTAACAGGTACTAATATTGGTAAGATTAAGAGACTGAAGAATAATGAATTTGGTTTCGGTTATTCTCATGACTATACTCTAAAACCAGAGATTACATTCCCTGTTAACTTACAACTCTTTAATACTTCAATTCTAAGTCAGATTACTATCACAAATCCAGGTTCTGGATATACTTCAACTCCTGCTGTTGTAATTACAGGTGGTGGTGGATCTGGTGCTTCTGCTGAAGCAGTTGTTAAGAATAATCGTCTTAATGAGATTATCATTAAGAATCCTGGTTCTGGTTACTCTTCTGAACCAACTGTTACTCTTAAATCAGAATTTAACTACGTTGTTAACTTAGACCTTAATTATCTACAATTTAACTTCCCGCACGGTATTACAACTGGTGCCGAAGTTCAGTTTAGGGCAGATACAATTGGTACTACAGTTGGTGAATTACCAAAACCAAGTACCGCAGGTTTAACCAGTTTGGTTGAAGGACAGGTTTACTATGCTATTGCTGGTGAAGCAGCAGGTCTTGAATCTGACCAGATAAGATTTGGTCTTACTTTACAATCAGCACAAGCTGGTGATTATATTACCTTCCTAACTCAAGGTGAAGGTCGTCAGACACTTCTTACTGAAGTATTTGGTGGTAAAGCAACTGCTGTTGTAGAAACCTCCAGATTCCTTGAAGGTGAAGAAGTATTCCAAGGATCTACTGTTGAAACTTCTACTGCTACAGGTATTGTTTCTACAAATACTGGTTGGCAAATAGGTCCTAAGATTCTTAAGATTGTTGATTATACTGGTGATTGGAAAGCAGGTGAAAAGGTAACTGGTATTATCTCTAAAGCATCTGGTATTATCGATAACTTGAGTATTGCTCGTGGTGTATTGAATATTGGTTCTCTAACTGAAACTCCAGGTAGATTCATCGATGATATTGGTAAACCATCTGAGATTGTCCAGAAGATTCAAGATAGTTTCTTCTATCAGAATTTCTCTTATGTTGTTAAGTCTGAAACACCAATTACTGAGTGGAAAACTCAAGTCCTTGAGAATAACCACCCAGCAGGTTTCAACATGTTTGGTCAGTTACAACTGACTGGTGGTAAGGACGTATCTGGACGTAAGATTGGTACTGAGTTTACTAAACAGGTTAACATTAACAACTATAGTAATGTAAACCAAATCACATCATTTGGTGCTGCACAACCAATCTATACTGATTACAACAATACTGAGGTTCTCTTCCGTAAGAAGCGTTTGACATCTTCTGAGGAAATCTTAACTTCTATTGTTAAGAAATTAGATGATATTTCACCACAGTTTAATGGTATAGACAAGCAATTCCCAATTACTGTTGAAGGTGAGCAAGTAATTGTCCAACAGAATCAGTTGATGATTACACTTAACGGTGTTATTCAGGCACCTGGTGAATCTTATCAAGTTGTTGGTCCTAACTTAGTATTCTCTGAGCCACCTAAACCAGCATCTAAAGTTAACTATAGAATCTTAGGAGTTACTCCTACACCTATCTACAGAATTGCACTTTACACTTCTGGTGGTGGATCTAACTACGGTATTTTCCCAACTTTAGGACAAACAGTCCAAGGTGTATTCTCTGATGCTTTTGGTACTGTAATTGATTCAGGATTGAATCATATTGATGTTATTAATGTTGGTCCTGGTACCTTCCAACTTAACGAAGAAATTGTAAGAGGTGAAATCTTCTCTGCTCTAGTTGAATCTGTAACTCTAGTTAACACTGAAACTATCTTTAGATTCGGTGAAAGTGTTACTAACCTTGAAGGTGACACTGCTATCATTGAAGAGACTAACGTTGTCGATGGTGTTGTAAATGACCGTCTAGTTGTTTCTAAGACTTCAGGTACTGCTAAATTTGAGACTGGTATCTTTGATCTTAAACTTAACGAGTATATCTACTCTGCATCTTCTAAGATTGCTGGACAGATTACATTTATCTCTCCATACGTTGATCCTATCACTTCTGAGGTTGTTGACGAATTAATCATTAATAGAGGGTCTACTTTCTTCGGATTACTGTTTGAGCGTCTTGTAAGTCTTGAAAATCCAAATGTTATCCTAGATGACATTTCACAGTCTTCTATTACTCCTACAGAGCTTTATAATGATGAAGAGCGTATTAACGCTGATTTCCTTGATTTTGAAGAAGTAAGAACTACAGAAATCACTTATACCAATCTTGCTAACGGAACTATCGAAGTTGGCGATAGAATCGTTTCTAAAGACGTAGATTATGGAAACCCCGTTTCTACATTCCACGGAATCGCTGGAAACAGATTTTTAGACGCAAAACGTAACGTTGCTAATAATAAGCAAGAAATCATCGATTTTGCCGAAGCAAGCATTGCAATTGACTATCCTGACTATTATTTCCCTTCAGATGTTATTACTAACAACTGGAGTAGATTTAAAGACGCATATCGCTTAATTCAGAAGAATAAAGCAATGATTGCTGGAATGGCATTTGATGATATGAAGACGCAGTATCCTAGCTCTTCTATTCCTTCAGATGCAAAATGTAAGAGAGATATTGAATATTTCGTTGATGCATTAGCAATTGACATGTATGCAGGTGGTAACCGCTATACTCGTAAGTTCTGTCAGCAGTACTTCGATGTAAATGGCACCTTCACATACATCAATGGCCAAAGTGCAGAAACTAAGTTTGCTTACGAAAAAGCGACTGATAGAATGAATGCTGCTCTTGCTAACCAGTATTCAGGAACAATCAGTGCTGTAAACTCTGGTGACTCTTGGACTGCATATCAAGACACTACTATTACTGCTGACCCTTCACCTGGCGATGATTACGGTACAAACGGTAGTAATGCTTCAAATACCGATGCTAACAATTGCTCTGATGTCCAAGCAGCAGTTACTACTTTATGGAATATTGTAGAGACTACTCTTACTAATGGTAACCTTGGTGAATTGCCTGATGAAACAGAAGGCACATATTCACCTCACCAAGAGAAGTGTCGTCGTGACCTTGGTTATATGATTGATGCTCTTGCTAACGACCTTGGATCTGGTGGTAACTTTAATATTGTTGAATTCACTAAGAAATTCTTCGATGACGCTGGTGTGCCTCTAACTAACGGTATTGTTGGTGAAGAAGCAGAAGCAGTTCATGCTTTCACACAAGCAGCAGAATTGGCGAAACGTGCTATCAATAACTTGATGTATTGGAAGGATTTAAGTGGTATTGGATATAACTTAAATGACCCAACTACTTACTCTGGTGGTACTGCTCCTGCACATCGTTACGATGCAAACTACGGTACAGGTAATAATCAGGATATTGCTAACTGTGCAAACGTTAAGACCTATATTGACACCTTAGCTGGTATTGCAACTACTGCAATGACTGCTGGTAACCTTACCAATGTTAATGCACTTGCAAGCATCACAGATGGTACATTCCAAGATGGTGAGACTGTAAGAACTACAAAACTTGCATATAAGGATAAGTCCACTGGATTGTTTGCTACTGGTGATGTAATTAAAGGTGTAACATCTGGTGCTAGTGCTACTTCTATTGGTGCTAACTCTGGTCTTAAGTGGATATTTACCTCAGGTATCACTGGAAACTTCCAGTTAAATGAAATTATTACCAATTCTACCTTAACAGTCCAAGGTGCTGTAACACAGTCTGTGATTGTTAAGAAACCAGAATTGACAGGAACTAAGTCAATATACATTCCTACATCTGGATATATCGCTGCTGCTGATAGTTACGATTATAACTTCGGTACAGGTGACTTTACTATCTCTGGTTGGTTTAGACCAGGAGTTAACGTTGGTACTCAATATCTGTTTGATTTACGTCGTCTTGATGTTAACTCTGGACTTAATGTCCGTTTTGATGGACAACAATTAAAAGTTTATAATGGCACAACTTTAGGTATCTCTTCTACTAACGTATTCACTACAACTGGTACTTGGTATCATATTGAGATTGTTAGATCATCTAACGTTACTCAGGCATATGTTAACGGTGCTCAAGTTGGTGCTAACTGGACTGATAATAATGATTACCAATATGCACCATTCTGGCTTGGAATGTCATTCCAGACTTTAAGTGGATGGACTGGACATATTGATAACTTCTACGTTAAGAAAGGTGTTGCTGACCACTCTGCTGGATTTACACCTTCTAATCAATTTGATCCTAACGAACTTAATATTGTCCTAGGATTAGATGGTGAAGCACCATTTATTGTATCTACAACTTCTGTATATGCAACTTACACTGGACAGAATACTTCTTCTGCTACTGCTAAGAAAGTTGATTATGATGAGCGTGATATCATTATTGAAGATGTTGACTTAGGTCGTCAAGAATATAGAAACTGTGCAGATATCCTTGACCTTAATGGTCCTTGGATTGCTGAAGAAGCAGTTGGTATGATGAAGGCTACGTTTAGTGACTTTACAATTAGAGGTGACGATCCTGCTTCTAATTTCTACGGTGGTACCAATACATGTATTAGAGATACTAAAGATTACATCTTAGGTGCTATCATTAAAGACCTTCATGAAGGTGGAAACTATCATACCCTTTATACTGCAAGGACTTATCTAACTGCTTCAGGTAAGTTAGATCACATTCAGGAAGAAGTGCTTCAAGCATTGTATACATGGGATAAAGTTGTTGACCTTTGTATTACAGTCTTGACAACTACAAGCTCAGATCTTGCTGGTACATACACAAGTAAATTAAGAGTACCTAATAACTTCTCTACACCTGCATCTACTGCGGTACAGGATTATATTAAAGCATTAGGTAGAGATTTACTTGAAGTTGTTGCTCCTAACGATGTTAGGTTTAGAGATTCAGGTGTCTTGATCTGGAAGAATAGAGATTATATTGCAGAAGAAACTGCTGAGTATATTCAGAACAAGTATCAGCAGACAATCAATTCTACTAATTATGATTTCCTTGAAATGCCTGGATATGGTCAACCATATTGTGAGAGAGATATTAAAGACCATATTCTCCCAGCTGTAATTAATGACCTTTGCACAGGTGGTACTTATCAGACACAACATGTCATCGATAACTACCTAGATTCCAACCAGAACATTTTACATGTTGAGCATGAGATTAATCCTATGCTTGACGCTATTGAGTTTGCCAAGATGCTTTGCATGAAGGCACTTAATAACCTTCTTCTATCTCCAGGTGAAGTTGCTGCTGAGTTTGGAGTTCCTGCTCAAGTTCAGGAGGATTACTATTCACCACTATACACAACTAATACTGCATATAGAGATGACACAATTGTAATTGAGGATGAAGGATTCCCTTATGCAACTCGCTCACAAAATGACAGATTCCTTGATGCTGTTGAAATGATTCAACGTAACAAGCACGTCATTGCTAAAGAAGTTGTTGGAGTCATGAATGACCTTTCTAAGTTTGAAGGACTCAACATTCCTGGCGGGGCTGTTAACTGTGAGGATGACGTACTTGACATGATTGATTCTATCAGTCATGATATACAGTATGACTGTAACGAGAAAACATACGATGCTGCTGCATTGTATATCGAAACAGAGGATAACTCACTTAAGCATATCGAAGGTGAATGGGAAGCATCTATCACTGTAGTTAAACTACTTCGTGATATGTGTGCTCTTGTAATGCGTAATGCATTAGGTAGAGACTACCATGATGAGGGTAACCCAGAATTCAAACCTGTAGAAACTTATGAGCAGAATCCTAGAGAAGAAGTTTATAAACTTTGTGGAGATGCTATTGATGGAAACATACGCTATATTGCTGAACAAGCGGTTGCAGAAGGCACTAAACAATTCCCGTCGTTAAACATTCCTGGTGGTCCTATCAACTGCGTCCATGACGTAACTGATATCCTCCGTGCAATGGTATTCAACCTTAAGTATGGTGGAAACAACTACCTACAGTATGGTACAGAATTCTATGTTAACTCTGGTGGTAACTTACTACACGTAACATCTCAGGCAACTGAGTCTGTATGGATTGTTAATAAGGCAAAAGAATATGCAATCCGTGCGATGAAGGATCAGATTATTACTAATAATGCTGGTCACTCAGTAGATCAAAGATTCTACGACGCAACACCTAAGCCTACTAACAGACTGTTTATCTCTAACCCAGCTGGTACTGGACAAGGTGCTGGTGGTGGAGGTGGTGGTATTACAACCACTATGAATAATAGCCTAACTAGAGACTTTAGTTTCGGTGAATCTACTATTTCCACTTCAGATAGTAGTATTGGTATTACACCTGATGAAGATGCTGTATTCCGTCTTGTAACTACACTTCCAAGTGCCTCTCCTGTAGATTGCACATTGTTTGAAGCAGGTAGTGCAACTTCTGGTGTTTGGTTAGGTATCAGAGACAGTGGCACATATCTAAGACTTCGTGCAGGTACTGCAACAAATTCATATTCTGGTGGTGCTTCTTATACATCAGATACTGGTCTTGCAATGCTTGACCTACAAATTAGTAATCTAACATCTTACTTTGATGGTGGTGACCACGAAATATCATTTGAGATTCGTGTTGGTGGTGACATCGGTACTGGTCCAGGACGTGTTAAGATGTGGATTGATGGCACCCCTGTTGGTGAAGCAACTACACCTGGTCAGACTAACACTGGTTTAACTGGTGGTAGTGGTATCTTTGCTGATGCAGATTATGCTGGATTCGGTGTTACTACTAGCTCACGTCCAAACGGAGAGCCAGTACAGACTAATACATTCGTTGTTAATGTCGGACCTACACCTAAGATTGCATACGATGTATCACATGCTGATTACGATGCAAGCACTGGTGACCTAGTATTGAATGTTGGTTCACATGACTTTACTAATAATACTAAGATTCAACTTAAGACTAATTCCTTAATCTTTAGTTGCACACAAGATGGTAATGCTACTAATCATTCATATCCTCGCTCTGGTGACCCTGTTGGTAATACAGCAGTAGATATTATTGATGTTGGAGTTCTACCATTCACTCCTACTGATGCTGCATACAACCCACATTCGGGTGTAATGACAGTTACAGTACCAAGTCATAACTTCTCTGATTCTACAACTCATACTGCAACTGATGCTGACTATGACCCTGACAGTGGTATTCTTGAAGTAACTATTCCTGGACATGGATTCAGTACTGGTGACCAAGTTAAGATTCATACTGGATCTTTAGTATTCACATGCTCTCAGGACAATCATGGGTCTAATCATGGATATCCTAGAGAGAAAGATCCAGCTGGCGACCAGTGGTTAGCAATTGAAGAAGTAACACTCAATACTTTTAAAGTCCAAGTTGGTCAAACTGCTAAGAGAGAATATGATGTCTCTAATGCTACCTACGACCAAGCAACTGGAGAATTAATGCTTGATGTTGGTGACCATAACTTTGTTGAGGCAACTAACCATGTAGCAACTGATGCTGAGTTTACCGCTAAAACAGGTATGCTTAAGATTCATGCTTCTAAGCATGGATTCGGTAATGGTGACCAGATCCTGATTCAGGATAACTCCATGACATTCACATGTGACATGGATAACCATTATACTAACCACGTATATCCAAGGTCTACTGACCCTGCAAGTGGTAAGTGGTTGGCAGTAGAGAATGCTACTGAGGATTCATTCGAGGTTAATATCGGTGAGTCTCCTATCAAACATTTCACACCATCAGGTGCTTCTTATAATTCAGCAACTGGTGAGTTGACTCTTACTATTGGTGCTCACCAATTAAGCACTGGTACACACGTTAAGATTACACCTTACTCTCTTAACTTCACATGTGCAATGGACAACTATAAGTCCATTCACCCATATCCTAGGATAACTGACCCAGTACATAATGAGCCTATTGCAATTACTGGCACAACTTCTAATAGTATTACTCTTAATGTTGGTACTACACCTCAGGTTAATTTCACACCAACAGATGCAGATTACGATCCTCTATCAGGTGACTTAGTATTACATATTGGTAATCATGATTTACGTGGACGTAGCAGATATCCAGTAAGTAATGCTCAGTATAATCCTCTTACTGGTATTATGACCATCACATCTAATGGACATAATATTGGTAATGGTGACATGGTTAAGATTAAGCCTAACAGCTTGACCTTTACATGTGACATGGATGGTAATGCAACTGAGCACTCATATCCAAGAGTTACAGACCCTGTTGCTGGACAATGGTTACCTGTAACTGGATCTACAACAAATACATTTAATGTTAACGTTGGTATGTCAACTAGCGTTAATTTAACTCCTTCTGCTGTTGACTTCACACCTACTACAGGTTTGATGAAGATGACTCTGGGCAACAACTGGTTGAAAGGTCCTGAGACACATCATAATACAAGTGCTGCATATAACCCAACTACGGGTATTATGACTCTTACTATTGTTGACCACGGATTCAGCAATGGTGATAGAGTTATGATTGCTAAGAATTCTATCAACTTCAATTGCACCCTTGACGGTGGGTTTAGTGAGCACCGTTACCCTCGTGTTGGTGACCCTGCTGCAACTCAGTGGTTAGATGTTACTAACGTTACTAAGGATACATTTGATGTCCAAGTATTGAATTCTGTCCCATCTACTAACCAGTCTGCTCATACCTTCATTCCTGAGACTGGCATTACACCTACAGGTGCTACATTTGATACAGCAACTGGTGTGATGACTATCACTTCTGGTACTCACTACCTCTCAGATGGTGACTACATTAAGATTTCTGATAATGCAGTAGTATTCCGTTGCGACCAAGATGGTCAAGCAAGTGACCATGCATATCCTCGCTCTACTGACCCTGTTTCAGGTAAGTGGATTCAGGTATTTAATTGCACTAATACTAACTTCAGTATTCAAGTCCTAGAGAATGTCCCTTGCACAAACACAACTACTCATGTATTCCAGAGTGCTGTTGCTAATAGTATTCATAGAGGAAACATCATCAAGGGTGGTGATGCAGTTAAAGTACAAACTAACTCTCTAACATTTACTTGTGCTCAGGATGACCATGCTACTAACCACACATATCCTAGAGCATCTGGTTCTAACTACACTCTTAATAGTGGTGCTGACCCAGTTTATAACAAACCTACTCCAGTCCATTCAGTTGGCACATCTCTCCATACAGTAACTACAGCAGCTTATAACCCACAGTTGGGTATAATGACATTGACAGTACCTAATCATGGGTTTACTGCTCCATCTACTATGACTGCTACTGATGGAAGTTATGATGTAACAACCAGTGTCATGACCCTGTTTGTCCAAGGTCATGGATTGCATGATGGAGACAAAATCATGCTTACAGATGGTGCTGTTACTTGGAGATGTGAGAAGGATGATAATTCTACAACTCATACCTATCCACGTAGCACTGACCCAATTAGCGGTAAGTGGGTAACTGTCCATAACGTAACAGGTGATTACTTTGATATCACAACTGGACGTTTCTTCGGACATAATGCAATTACTAACGATACAGTCCACACCTTCAGCTCAGGTTCTCAAGGTGGTATCTGGAAAGCAAATGATAAGATTAAGATGGATCCTGAGTCCATTACATTTACATGTGCTAAGGATGGTAATGCTACCAACCATGCATATCCTAGAATGTCTGACCCATCTCATCATGAGTGGTTACCTATTTCTAATGTTAATCAAAATACATTTGATGTCCATGTAGGTAAGTCTCAAGACACTTCTACTCATACATTTGTATCTGCTAAGTCTTCTGGTGTTGAGAGACCTGATGGCACAGTTACATTGATGGTTGGTATTTCTTCTAATACAACTGACCATACATTTGTATCTGCTGCTAGTGGATGTGTGCAGACTGGTGGAAACCACGTCCATTCATTCGTTGCTGAAAATGCTCTAACTCCAACTAACGCTGGTTACAACCCAACAACAGGTATCATGACTCTGACTATTAATGGTCATGGTTTACTTGAAGGTGATAGAGTTAAACTTGATGATAATGCAGTAACCTTCCGTTGCGACCAAGATGGTCAATCATCAGATCATCCATATCCACGTAATACTGACCCTGTATCTGGTCAGTGGATTCCTATTGAGAATGTAACAACGAATACATTTGATGTTAAAGTCTTATTTGACGTACCTTCTACTAACGTAACAACTCACGTATTCCAGTCTGCTGCTGCATCTTCTGTCCACACATACGCTGTATGGAGAGATGGTGATTCAATCAGAATTGACGATGATTCTCTAATCTTTACTTGTGCTCAGGATGGACATGGTAGTAACCACACATATCCTAGAGCATCTGGTTCTAACTACTCTGGTGATTTAGCAATCACTGCTGGTGCTGACCCATATTATCAGAATTCAATCAAGGTTGAAGATGTAACTCGTGAGAGAAAGACAGCAACTAATGTAAATTACATCCCAACTACAGGTGTAATGACCATTACTCTTGGTGCATCTCATGGTGTGTCTAATGGAGACAGAATTAAGATTGCTCCTCATTCTATTACACTGAAATGTGATAAGGATAACAACGCTACTAACCACACATATCCACGTGTCACTGACCCAACATTTGACCAGTGGTTAACAGTTTCTAATGCTCAGGCAACTACTATAGATGTTAACGTTGGTATATCTGGTGTTAATGATGTATACAATCATACATTTGTATCTGCTGATGCTAATGGTATTCACCATCAGACTGGTAAGATTCGTGTTAACGTTGGTAAGTCTTCTAACCAGACACTACATATCTTCGTTGGTACTGCTGGATTAACTCCAGTGATTGCTGGTGGTAACTATGCTCATGCATTTGTAAGTGCTAACTCTGGTGCAATCCACACAGGTGGTGATTATAACCATAAGTTTGTATCTGCTACTCACCTCACTCCTACTGATGCTGCATATAATCCATCAACAGGTGTGATGACTATCACTTCTGCAGATCATGGAATTCATATTGGTAACTATGTCAAACTTCATGAGGGTGCTGTCACATTCACATGTCAGCAAGATAGTGGTGCTTCTTATCACTCTTATCCTAGAAAGACTGACCCAGCTAACGATAGATGGTTGAAAGTCTTAGCTAGAACTAACGATACATTTGATGTTAAAGTATTAAATAACACTCCATCTACTAACACAACTGCTCATACATTTAAGTCTGCTGCTACAAACAGTGTCCTTCTTGCAACCTTTATGAAGGCAAATGATACTGTTTCACTTGCTACTGATGGATTAACATTTACATGCTCAATGGATGGTAATGCTACTGAGCATACTTATCCTCGTGTAACTGACCCTGCATATAAGGAGTCTCTTAAGATTATCAGCAATGGTGTAACACACCATACTCCAACAGGTGCATCTTATACACCATCTAACGGTAACCTTGACCTAACAATTACTGGTCATAGTTTCTCTGCTGGTGACAAGATAATGATTGAGGATGATTCAATCCTCTTCACTTGCACAATGGATGGTAACTCATCTGCTAAAGCATATCCACGTGGATCTGACCCAGTTAGCAGACAGTGGAGAGAATTGAGTGTTGTTGATGCTAACACTATTAGAATTAACGTTGGCACAACTGCTAATACTACTAAGAATGTTAATGATGCAGATTACGATCCTAATACTGGTAAGTTAAAGCTTAACATTGGTGCTCATAACCTTAAGTCTGGTCAGAATATCAAGTTAGCAGATGGTTCTCTAACATTTACATGTGCTCAGGACAGCTTCGGTAGCAACCATACATATCCTCGCACAACTATTGATACTCATACTGCAACCAATGCTTCTTATAATGGAGATACTGGTTATCTAACTCTTACTGTTGCAGGTCATGGTCTTGATGATGGATCATTAATCAAGATTGATGATAATGGATTAACCTTCCGTTGCGACTTTGATGGTAATACATCTGACCATACATATCCTCGCTCCTCTGACCCTGTATCTGGTAAGTGGTTAAAACTTAAGAATGTAACAACTGATACATTCGATGTGAATGTTGGTAAGACTCCATTCATAGGTTACGACCCACAAGATGTTGATTACAACCCATCTACAGGTGTGATGAAGGTCATCACAGGACCTCATAACGTTGAGGTTGGTGAGAAGATTTGGATTGCTAAGGAAGGATTTGTATTCACTTGTGCTCAAGATAATCATCAGACTTTACATGCATATCCAAGGACTTCTGACCCTGCATATAATACTCCAGTAACAGTTACTGCTGTTGAGCAAGGTAGCATCTCCTTCAATATCTTAAGTAGTGCTCCTTCTACCAACACAACTGCTCATACATTCATTAAGCATGCTGGTGTAACACCTACTGCTATTTCTTACAATGGCACAACAGGATTTATGACTGTTACCGTTGAGAATCATGGTATGGCAAACGGTGAAGCAATCAAGTTTGAGGATTACAGTTTAGTCTTTACATGTAATAAGGATTCACATGCTACTGAGCATGTATATCCACGTCCTACAGATTATTCATCTGGCACATGGTTAACTATCGATAACGTAACTACTGACACATTCCGTGTTAAGGTTCTCGATAAGACTCCTTCTACTAATACTTCTGCTCATACATTTATCCGTGCTCATAAGGGTGCTATCAAACGTGCAGCATTCAAGTCTGGTGGTGCTTATACACATGCCTTCCAGTCTGCTGTAGGTAGTAGCATTAAGCAAAAGCGTGACAGAGCATATGACCATTCAATCGTAATTGAGAATACTGGAGATGCTAAGTATACTGCAACTGCTGCATCATTCGTTGCAACTACTGGTGTATTAACACTGACTGTTGCTAACAACCCATTCAGTAATGGGGATATGATTAAGTTAGCAGATAACTCCATTATCTTCACTTGTGATATGGATGGACATGCTACTCAGCACTCATATCCACGTAGCACTGACCCTGCATCTAACAAGTATCTTGAGATTTCCAACGTATCTGGTAATAACTTTGATGTAAATGTTGGAGCAACTCCTCTTGCACCTTACAACGTAAGTGATGCAACTTATGAGCCTACCACTGGTCTAATGACTCTGGATATAGGTCCTCATCCATTCAGGTCTGCTTCTGCACATACTATTACAGGTGCAACTTATGATGCTGTAACTGGTATGATGACTGTTACAGTCCCAGACCACGGTTTTGTAATTGGTGACAGAGTACATTTCACACCTGATAGCATCAGCTTCAACTGTGGAATGGATGGTAATATTTCTAACAAAACATACCCACGTCCTAGTGACCCACTAGCAGACCTTTGGGTAGATG
>Ga0066371_10000001_pt1 | contig 80005 bp, 82 predicted proteins | sample Knorr_S15_td_DCM_FD_71214 | JGI IMG/M metagenome (GOLD analysis project Ga0066371, IMG submission 71214) | Marine microbial communities from Southern Atlantic Ocean transect - Knorr_S15_td_DCM_ad_63m_LV_B | ecosystem: Environmental > Aquatic > Marine > Oceanic | place: Southern Atlantic ocean... | reverse complement strand
TTAAATCAGAATCGAGTGTATTTAATTGAGTAATATCATAATTACTGAAATTATCTATATTTTTAGATAAATAATGTATAAATATTATTATAACTATTATAACTATTATAAATATTATAATAACCATTATACTAATACTAGAAAAAATATAATGGATTTTTAAATTATTAACCCATTTTTATATTTTTATCCATCTATTTTTATTTAAATATTAATTATATATTAATTATTACCTTATATGAATACTCATAATAATATTATTGCAAATCAATATGATTTAATTGCAAATTCTTTTGATAATTCAAGAGTTAGAATTTGGAATACCGTTAAAGAATTTCTAAATAATTACGATACTAATGATACATTATTAGATTGTGGATGCGGTAATGGTAAAAATATGATATATGCTAATAATATTGGGTATATTTCAGAAGGTTTTGATATTTCAAATAAATTATTAAATATTTGTATCGCTAAAAATTTAAATGTTTATTATAATGATGTTTTAAATTTTAAATCTAATAAAAAATATAATAAAATTATTGCTATTGCTACTTTACATCATTTAGAAACTATTGGAGAACAAAAATTAGCTATTTTAAATTTACTAAATTCTTTATCTGATAATGGTACTCTTCTGATTTCTTTTTGGTCTAAAGAAAAAAATTTTAATAATGAAAATTATATAAAAAATAAAATAGATTATCGCGATTTTGATTCTGGTCCAAATTATGTCAAATGGAAATTATCACCTAATAATATTATTAATAGATTTTATTATATACATGATTATGATTCTATTAATAATTTAGCAGAATCATTGGGTTATAATTATATTATTACTTGGGAATTACAAAATTGGTTTATTTTATTTTATAAATAAATTTTATATATTCATACCGTTTAATTCTTTGTTTAATATTTCTATTTGCTTCTTTGAATATTTTTCAAAACAATTTTTTCTTAATTTAATTTTAAATTTTATAAATATTTCGTCCTCATATATCCAATCCCCTAACCATCTTCTATCTACCATACATGATTGTCCCCCACCACAAGGACATCGCATATTTTTTGGCATATCATCTAGAGTAATCATATTGATTATTTAACTAAATTAAATATATCATTTTTTATTATATAGATATTTAGAAGAATATGTCAAAAAAAAATTATAATTTATTTATATATTTTTTAATAATTTTAATTATTTTATTTATTTTATTTTCAATATATCTTTATTATTCAAATTTAAATTTAAAAAAATATATTACTATTGAAAAAAATAATAATATATCTATTAATAATAATTATCTTAATGAAAAAAATAAAAATAATAATATTAAATCTGAGTTAAATAAAATTAATAATAAAATTAATAATAAAAATAATTTAAAAAAAGATGAAATTAATGAAATTAAATTAAAATACTCTAATTTAGAAAATAAATTTAATAAAATTAATCACGAATTAAATATTCATAAAAATCATAATTCTGATAAAATTTGTATGTCTCTTAAACAATTAAATCAAATTAAAAATAATAATAATAATAATAATAATAATAAAAGTACTCGCGCTGATACTATTATTAGAGATTATAGAGTATTAAATGATGAATTATTTCCACCTATTAATCGTTCTGATACTAATAATCATACTGAATTAACTAACAATATTATTAATAGAAGTATGTATATTAAAACTAATAATGTAAATGATACATTTCGTCTCGTCGGTTATGTAACAAATAATTCAGAAGAAAAAGATACTGGTAATAATAATTGGAAATTATTTGCTAGACAAAAAGATAGACATTCTTCTGAATTTTATATGACTCCTACAAACAATAATAATGATGTTAAAATATCTATTACTGATGATATAATACTTGGTAATAAATTAAGAGATATGTATGCTATACCTAATATCATTAGTTTCAATTCTCCTATGTTAAATACATCTCCATATCAAGTTGTTGAAATACCAAGAAATGATTTTATATATAATCCATAAAAAAAATTAAAAATTACTTTATTTTTTTGCTTTAGTTTTTTTTGCTTTAGTTTTTTTTGCTTTCACTTTTTTTTTTCCTTTCCCACCTTCTTTATTTTCTGTTTTTTTTGGAAAATGATATTTATTTTTAGCTTCTTTCTTTTCCATTGCTTTATGAATTTTTAGTACTTCTTCTCTCTGTTGTTCGGTTAGTTTAGCTAAAAGTGCTTTTGCTCTCGGACCCTCAAACTTGCCTTCCATTTTTTTCTTTTCTATATTATTACAATATACTTTTATAGATAATTTACGTATTTAATTTTAAATTTCTCTATATTAATTAATAAATCTTTTAAAGTTATACTTTTTTCATAACCACGTGATTTACAATTTGGATTTTGTCTTTCACATTGTCTATTTGGTTTCATACCTATAAAATCCCAAAAAGAAGGACCTCTCTCACTCCCACTAGCATCTGTATCTATATATAAAATATCAGAATCTTTCAATGAGAATTCAGTCGAGAATTTATACACCCTGTTACCACTCATATCAGTATAATCATATCTTCTAGTTACAAGATAATAAAATAATTCTAAAAGTTTTATAGATAATTTACGATTTTGATAAGTTTCATCTATATGTATTGATAAATCATATGGTTCAGTAGTTCTTAAACTAAAATGTCCTAACTCTTGATTAGGATCTTCTTCATCTACCATTAATGCTGAAATTTCTCTAGGTGTTATATCTTCTCTAAATGTTAGTCCTCCGCCTTTTATTTTATTATATTTTTTACCTCGTAATGTATTTCTAGTTTTTTTTTTCGAATTATTTTGTGATGAATTAGTTTTTTTTTTTGAATTATTACATGTTGGATTAGTTTTTTTTTTGGAAGATTTTTTAGGAACTTGTTTTTTATTATGTTTTGATAACATTAATTTTTTTCTTTTTTTTATATAATTATTAAGTGCTATCATGCATGTTTTCTTACCATTTTCAGTATTAATTTTATTTTTACAATATAATTTATTTGAACTCTCTTTTTTATAAATTTTAACATTTTTGTCAACAATAAAACGAATACATATATATTTATATTTAATCATGTTATTATCTATTATATATTGCACATAAATATTCCACTTAACAACATTATTACTTTTGATATTTTTAATGCATTTTTATTTAACATTCTATTAGATATTATTGCATGTGTTGTCATGCCAATTAAAGGTAATTGTAATAATATAAATGGTATAAAAAATCCATATGGTATAATTGTTGCACATAATAAAAATGTAAGTGCAATTATATTAGCATTTTTTTTACCATATAATACAGGTATTGTATTAATATTACTTTTTTTATCATGATTTACATCTGATATATCTAATATTAATTCTTGCCATATTATTACATTAAATAAATATATAACAGCTGGTATAACATATATTATTGAATCATTTAATATTAAACCACCAACTAATACAGATTGTGATATTGTTATTGCAACACCAATATTTTTAATTAAAGGTAATGGTTTTAAAATAGGTGTATATATATATGCAAATAATAAAGAATTAGATAATATATATCTAACTAAATTATTATTAATATAACTTATTATATAAAAAGTAAATATACTTAAGATTGTTGTTACATATAATACCTCCTCTGTTTTTAATTTTCCTGTTACTAATATTCTTTCTTTTTTATTATCATCAGTACCTTTTTTATAATCAAAATAATCATTAATCAACATACTTATACTAGCAATTAAAACACTTAATATTCCAATTAATAAAACTTTAGGATTAGTAAATATTTCTATGTTTTTACTTACTAAATAACTACCAGTTAATGGTAATCCAAATTCATATGGTATACTTTCAGGACGTGTCATTTTAAAATAATATTTTAATTTATTAAGATGTAAAGGTTTATTATTAATATTTTTATAATTATCTATTTTCATAGAAATCATACTTGGAATAAAACCATGTGTTAAATTAAAAAAAATTAATAATATAAATAATTTACGCATATTATAATATAAAATATAATATTTTTTTAAATATAAAAAAATGATAATATTTATAAAATTATAATAGAATATTAAATTTTAAAGTATGGATAATATTAATATTTTCGATTACAATAAATATATGAATATTTTATTAGAAAATTTTGCAAAAAAAAAATTCGATTATTCATATTTAAAATTAAATAAAAATTATAAAAATGATAAATATATATATATTAACAGTTTAAAAAAAGTAAAATGGAATGATGATATAGAAGAGATATATTACTAATTTAATTATTATAAAATTACTTATTTAATAATATAAGGAAATTTAAAATATTTATAATTTTTTTTTTTATAATTAAAAACAAAAATATCATTATCTTTATTTTTATTAAATAACCATTCTAAAGTAGTAGTAACTTCTTTAATTTCTTTATTTGATTTATATTCTAAAGTATCTAGTAACATATCACCAAATATTCCTGCTGTTTTAATATATGTATAATTGTTAAAATTATCAATAAACATATATGTTTTAGATAAATCTGGTTTAGTTCTAAGAAAATGTTTATAATTATCTACTTCGTATATATTATTTTTACTTAATATATTATCAGTGTATTTACAATTATGTATTTTAATTTTATTATTATTTAAATATAAAATGTAAGTAATAATAACATTTATAACATCTTTAGTCATAATAGTATAATCTGAATTCAATTTATGATCGTACATACATAGTAAACTAGATATAAAGGTTTTTTTATTTTCAACAATACAGAAATGATTTGATTTAGAACAAATTAACTTATTATTTTTAATATTGTTATTAATATTATAATATATTTGATCTAATAATTTATTATAGGATATAAAACCATCATATTCACCAATTATATTTAATGTATTAATATCATTATTATTATTAATTTTAAAAATTGTATTATCATATATGTATTTTGGCGAAGAACCATATGTAATTTTAGCTTTTAATTTATTATTATTATTTAAACAATGATAACCACCAGATGAATGACCGAAAAGAATAGTATTATTTAAATCAGTAACAGGAAAATTATAATTATCGCATATAGTAATATTAATATTAAAATCTTTTTTTAAACCCTCTTTAATAATAGATTTACTAAATTCAATATAATTTTTACTAGGAACAGAAAAACCTTTCCATATTAAAAAATTAATATTGTTATTTTTATTTACATTACTTTTTAAATTAATATTATTATTTAAATTAATAGTATTTATGTAACCATTAATTGAGTAAATATATAATAAAAATAATAATAATTTATTTGATAACATTATATTATTATATTATATTAAATTTTTATATATTATTTACGTAATAAAGCGATTTGAATTCCAACTTCAATGTTATGTAAATTGATAGCTTCTTTTAAACATTTTATTTTTAAATTATAATGATTAATAAATGAATCTATTTCATATTTATATACCCATTGTCTATATTTAGAAAATTCTTCATCAAAACTAATTGTATATTCATCTAAATCATAAATTAAATTATTACTTTTTATTAGTAAATTTAATTCATCTAAATCATATATATATTTAAATAAAATATCATTTTTATGTACTAAAAACATTTCATAATTTAAAATATCATACATTAGATTTATATATTCTGTATATTTTTCAATTTTTAAAGTAATTTTTTTTATAGAACATTTATTATAGTAATATGATGGTGTGATATTTTTATTATATTCAATAAGTTTATGATATAATCTAAACATCTTAAGTTGATCGTGTGTTCCATATAAAGGCATTTTAGTTCAAAATTTTATCGATATATGAAAATTTAATTACTATATCAACTTTTAAATTTTGACAAATATATATTATAATTTATAAATCATTTTTTAATAATTTTTGTTTTATTTTAAATTATTTAAAAAATAAATTAATTTAGTATTAAAATGCACAAACAAATAATTCCAACGGGATCAATATTATCATATATATTATCAATTAAAAATAATAAGGATATTAAAAATCCGCTTCCAAACTAAATTTACGTATTTCAGTGTGATCTTGTTTGCCACCTACATTAGCTTTACTATATTGTGAAACACGACTTTCAAAAAAATTAGTTTTTGATTCAATTGAAATTCTCTCCATAAATGGGAATGGATTAGTAGAGTTCCATATTTTATTATAATTTAATTGTGTTAAAAGTCTATCTGCGACAAATTCTATATATAAACTCATTAATTCTGCATTCATACCTAACATTGAACATGGTATACTTTCATTAATGAATTTTTTTTCTACATTAACTGCTTCTTTAACAATTTCATGTACTTTTTCTTCTTCTAATCTATTTTCTATTTTTGAATAAAGTAAAACTGCAAATTCGACATGCATTGCTTCATCTCTGCTAATTAATTCATTAGAAAATGATAATCCTTGCATTAATCCACGTTCTTTTAACCAAAAAATGCTACAAAATGCACCACTAAAAAATACTCCTTCAACTAAAGCAAATGCTATTAATCTTTGTGAAAATGAAGCATCTTTATCATCAATCCATTTAAAACACCAATCAGCTTTTTCTTTAATACATGGCATGTGATTAATAGCATCTAATGCTTCTGATTTTTCTTTAGGATCTTTAAAATATGTGTCGATAAGTAAAGAATATGTTTCTGAATGAATATTCTCAATTGCCATTTGAAATGCATAAAAAAATTTTGCTTCTAAAACTTCTACATCATTAATAAATCTTTCACCTAAATTTATATTAACAATTGTATCACTTGAACTAAAAAAAGCTAAAATATTTTTAATGAAAAATTTTTCATTATCATTTAGTGTATTAAAATCATCAACATCTTTACTTAAATCTAATTCTTCCGGAGTCCAAAATGCACTCACTGCTTTTTTATACATATCCCACATATCATCATGCTGTATGGGAAATATAGTTAATCGTTCAGAAGGTTCTAATAATATCTCTTTTTTATCATTCATTGTGTATTATATTATATATTTATATTTTTATATAATTTAAAAATAATTAAATATTTTTATGCAGAACATAATTCACAACTATCACCATTTTCGTTAGCACATCTCATTTTTCTTTTTGCAAATTCTGGATCAATTGTAAATTGTTGTGTTTTTGCTTTAGGTCGCGTTCTAAGATAATATGAACCGGTTTTTAAACCTTTTGAATGTCCGTAAAAATGCATTGATGATAATTTTTGAAAGTCTGGATCTTCCATAAATATATTTAAACTTTGTGTTTGACAAATATATTTACCTCTATCTACTGACATATCAATAATTACTCTTTGTTTAATCTCCCATGATGTTTTATATAATTCTTTTAATTTATCATCAATTTCTGGAATATTTTGAATACTACCTTCATGTAATATAATAGTATCTTTCATTTCTTTATTCCATAATCCCTTTTCAATTAATTGTTTAATTAAATATTTATTAATTACAATAAATTCACCACTTAATGTTTTTCTTTGAAATATATTATTTGTAAATGGTTCAAAACTTTCATTAAATCCCATAATTTGTGATGTTGATGCTGTCGGCATAGGTGATAATAATAAACTATTACGAATACCATATTCTTTAATATCATTTCTTAATTTATCCCAATCATATCTATCGCTTGGTTTTTCATTCCATAAATCAAATTGAAATAAACCTTGTGATATTGGACTACCTTCAAATGATGAATATGCACCTTTATATTTTGTTTTTATAATATTATTTTCAAATTCATTTACATATTTATTTATATCAATATCACTATTATTATTTAAAATATTATTAATTATTTCTCCTCTTTTTTTTGATAATTCCATTGATGATTCAACGGCACCATGATATATTGTTTCAAATATTTGCTTATTTAATTCTGCAGCCTCTTTACTTTCAAATGGATATTCTAACATCATAAATACATCTGCTAATCCTTGAACACCAATACCAATAGGTCTATGTCTTAAATTAGATACTCTAGCTTTTTCAACAGGATAAAAATTAATATCAATAACTTTATTCAAATTTTTTGCAATTACTTTTACAACACTATGTAATTTTTCAAAATCAAATTCTTTATCTCTAACATTAACATATGTTGCTAAACAAATAGATGCTAAATTACATACACCTGTTTCTTCTGGCGATGAATGAATTAATACTTCAGCACATAAATTACTTGATTTAATTGTTCCAATATTTTTTTGATTACTTTTAGTATTTGCAGCATCTTTATAAAGTATATATGGAACTCCTTGTTCTATTTGTGCTTCTAATATTTTAAACCATAAATCTTGTGCATTTATTTGTTTTGTATATTTTCCTTCTTCTTCATATTTTTCATATAGTTTTTCAAATTCTTCACCATATACATCACTTAATCCACGACATTTATCAGGACACATTAAAGACCATTTTTTATTTTCTTTAACTCGTTTCATAAATAAATCAGATACCCATAATGCTAAAAATAAATCACGACATCTCTCCTCTTCACTTCCATGATTTTTCTTTAATTCTAAAAATGCTTCTATATCATTGTGCCATGTTTCTAAATATACTGCTATACTACCTAAACGTTTCCCGGCCTGATCTACATATCTCGCTGTGTTATTAAATACACGTAACATTGGTATTATACCATTAGATGTTCCATTTGTTCCTCTAATATGACTACCTTTACACCGAACTTGGTGTATATGAATTCCAATGCCACCAGCATATTTAGAAATTAATGCCATTTCTTTTAATGAATCATAAATACCACTAATACTATCATCATTAACACTACATAAAAAACAACTACTTAATTGTGGTCTTTTTGTTCCCGAATTAAATAATGTTGGAGTTGCGTGTGTAAAATATTTTTTACTCATTAAATCATATGTTTCTAATACTTCTTTAATATCTTCTCCATGTATACCAATTGATACACGCATCCATAAATGTTGTGGTCTTTCAATTATTTTTTTATTAATTTTAATTAAATATGCTCTCTCTAAAGTTTTAAATCCAAAATAATCAAATAAAAAATCTCTATTATAATCAATATAATTATTTAATTTCTCCTTATTTTTATTCACAATTTCATATAATTCTTTTGATACTAGTGGCGAATCATTTCCATGAATATCTTTATTACTATATAATATTTGAATTGTTTCTGAAAAAGATGGTGATGTATTTTTATGATGATTTGATATTATTATTCTAGATGCTAATACACTATAATCAGGATTATCAATTGACATACTACTTGATAAATAAGCCGCTAATTCATCTAATTCACATGTATTTACTCCATCATATATACGAGTACACACTTTCTGTGCTAATTCATAAACATTAATATCTAAATCATCCGATAAATTTTTTAATCTGTTTAATACTTTATCAAAACTAACATCTTCTTTTTGTAAGTTTCTTTTAACAACGTGCATATTTATTTTATATATTATCTTATTATTATATAATTTATTTGTTTATATAATTATTTTTTATTATATTAATTTTATTTTTTTTCATTATCAACTTCATATATAATTTATTTAAAAATTATTATATATTATATATTAAATGGTATCATTACCAAATGATATATTTGATTATATATTAACTTTAAGAATTGATAAAATAGAAAATGAAATTAATAATTTACTAAATAAAATTAATAATATAAAAATAATATTAAATCCTTTAATAATTAATAAAAATATAGATTGTTCTTATGCTATTAAATATGATTTCATTAATTATTCTTTAAATAATTATTTATTTGATATTGCTATTAAAGGTAAAGTTTTTATAATTTATCCAGGATATTTATATGATAATAATAGCGATTTTATTAGTGATTTATTAATTAATCCAACATATTTTAGATTATTATTTGAAGCTAATAAAAATTATTATAAATTTAAACATTATTATAATAATAATATTTTAAATTTAAAATCATTTATTATTTTTGATGAATCAAAATTAAAAATGTATGGTATTAAACCTAATAATAATATTACCTACATTCAATTAAATATTTGTATTTAAAATTAAATAATTTGTTAATAAATTCCATCTCGAATATATTGATTTTATTCTTTTTAAACCATAATTATGATATATAATATCTTTATTTGATATATTTCCAATTCTTTTAAAATTATTTTCAATTTCTTTTATTTTTATTTTAATTTCTTTTATTTTTATTTTTTTAAAATATTTTTCTAGTATATTATTATTATAACATGTATTTCTAATCAAAATTAAATAATTATCATCTACAATATTATTTATTTCCATTAATAAATATACTAATTATTTATATATTATTTTTCATTTTTTTTTATTATTAATAAATAATGTACGATAAAGTATTTGAAAATAGTGATTTATTTAATATTATTATTAACTTATGTATAAATAATATAGAATTGCAATTAAATAATATTGAATTAAAACTAATATATTGCACAAAGTTAATAAATAATAATAAAAGAATAATTTTTAATACTAAAAGATTAAATAATTCTCATCGTCTTTATAATAATTTCCCTTTATATACTAATTATAAATTATTTTAAAAAATAATATATTATTTAAAAAAATGATATATATATAATTAATATTATAATTAATAATGAAAGATTTAGATAATAATATGAAAGAATTATTAAAAAATATTAATATTTGTTGTATTAAAATAAATGAAAACAAAAATTTAAATTGCAAATTTAAAAAACTAGATTTTCTTAAAAAAGAAAATTTTTATGAAAATTTTAAAAATACTGAATTTATTGAATGATACATTTATGATTATTTAGATATTTTATCATATATGTTTCTTCTAAATTATATCCTAGTTTTTTATAATAATTTCTAACACCAGTACCACTAATTATTGCCATTTTATAATAATTATTTTTTTTTGCAATTAATTCTGCTTGTTCTACTAATTTTCTTCCAAATCCCTTATGTTGCATTGATTCATTTATATTATTTCCTACATTATTTAAATTTGAATATACATGTAATTCTCTAATTAATGCAGCATCTTTTAAAACAGGTAATACATTTGGATTTGCCGAATTAATTCGCAATCTAATAAAACCAATTAAATATTTCTCTGTTTCATATGAAATAAAATATTCTTTTCCATCTGAAGCATCGTATTCAATAACATTTAATTTTATATCGTCCATATTTATAATATTACCACCCACTTCTCTACATCTAATACACATACATCTCCAATTATTTTTTTTCATATCATTTTGTAATAATTGTCTCATATTTACATATTTTTTATCATATCCACCACTAATATATGAGCCTGGTATATCACGAATAATTCTATTTAATCGTTTCCATTTTTGAACTTTTTGTTTAAAATTTTTAATTAATTCATACAATTTTATATCATCATATGGTACATATGTTCCTTCTTCATACCATTTTTTAATTTTAGTCCAAGGAACAATTGCGGTTGGATATATTTTATATTGATCTGCTTGTAATCGCGGATCATATAATGAACTATTTAACATTTCTACATCTTTTTCATATGATGAACCAGGTAAATTAGGCATTAAATGTATATCAACTTTATAACAATTTTCCTTTAATAATTTAATTGCATTATATACACATTCAATATTATGTCCTCTATTTATTTTTTTTAATACATCATTATGTGTATGTTGTACTCCTAATTGTATTCTGGTACAATTATATCTTCTAAATTTTTTAATTTCATCTAATGTTATTGTATCCGGTCGTGTTTCTAATGTTAAACCAATTATATGAATTATACTTTCGTTTTGATTAAGTTCTATTTCTTCTTCTAAAGTTAACATATCGCGCTTATAAATATTATCAAATACATTTGCCGCATAATATAATTCAGTAATAAATCTCTCTTGATATTGTGATGGATATTCAGACCATGTTCCACCTAATACAATTATTTCTAATTTATCCAATGCATGACCCATTTCTCTTAATGTAGATAATCTCGCATTCATTTGTTTTATACCATCAAAATCATTTGCATTCGCTCTTAATACTGCGGGTTCTTCGAATAAATAACTTCTTGGTTGATCTACCCAATTATTTCCTTCATGTGCTTTTTCATTAGGACAATAAGCACAATCATGTTTACATGAAAATTTAGCAATTTTTGTATTACCATCATCATCAATATATTCTGGATGTGCTGATGTTAAAACTGTAATAACTAATACACCAGAATCAGATTTTTGTTTTTTTTTTGTAATTAAATTTTTAAGTTTGATATTATTTAATTCTAAATAATTATATATTTTAATTAAATCACAATTAGACACTGTTACTTTATATTTTCTTTGTAATTTTTTTTGAAAATTAATAATATCTCTTTTTATTTCAAAAAATTCATGATTATCTTTAAACTCTATTATTAAATTACTCCATATTTCTTCTGAATAATTATTTTTTTTATGTTCATTACGAATATCTTCAATATCAGTTTCTTGATAAATATTGCACATAATTAATTAAAAAATAAATAATTAATATATCATTTTTTAAAAATTGATTATATAAAAATCATTATAATTATATAATATATATTATGAATAAAATATATTTCCATAAATTATGTCCTTTTAATTTAGGTATACCAAAAATTAAAAAATATGATTCGTTTAAAAAATCTTTAGTATTAAATTATCATCCTAATAAACAAAATAAAATAAAAAAATGATAATTTATATTTTAATATTATATTTAAATGTTTTCGAATATTGACACTATTTCAATTATATATATAATTATGTGTGTTTTAATTTTACTAATTATATTAATAATATGTATACATAAGATAAATAGATCAAATAATGAACGAATTATTTTAGAAACAGAAAGATTAAATAGAGAACATAGTTTTAATAGAGAAGAACTATATATACAATTACATAATGATAGAATTAATAGAGAATTTAATTATCATAATTTAAATAAAAAACTAAAAGATGATATTAAAAATTTAGTTAAAATTAAAAAAGATAATCCCAATATCACATTAAATGAAGCCCGTTTACAATTATTAGATAATGATACTAATTATACAAACCACTTACTTAATTCTAGTGAAATTAATGAATTATATAATAATAATATTGTGTAATTTTAGAATGAATTTAATTTATAATATATTATATATATTTTTTGTTTTAAACGGTTTGTTTTGGAGTTTAGCAACACATACACAACATTGTAATTTTGCCAAAATATTTAATATACAAAAATGTCCAGGAACACATATTCAACATATACTTTTTGGTATAATAAGTTTAATAATTGGTATAATTATTAAACAAACTATTATTTAAAAAAAATGATAATATATTATTATAAATATTTATAATAAATGAATATATTAGATATTAATGATGATATATTTGAATATATAAAAAAATTTATAAATTTTGAATACTATAATACATTAACTATAATTTCTAAAAAATTTAATTATTTATATAACATAAATAGTTTAATTAAAAATAATTCGTTATATAATTTATATTATTCTCATTCTTATTGTAATTCATTTTTTATAAAATATATAAATTATACTATTTTAAAAAATAATAAATATCAAAAAAAAAATAATAAAATTACTGATAATATTATAAATCATATTAATAATTATAGAAATTATGTATCAGAAATTGCTAAAAATAATAAATTATTTTTAATATATGATATTATAGAAAGTCAATATCATTGTATTAACAAAAAATATAAAAATATTATAAATTTTATTGTAAAAATTAACTTTTATAATTTAAATTTAAATAAAAATGAATTTTGTAGTATATCTGATTTTATTATTAAATACTTAAATAATAAATATAATGCTTATTTTTATCAATATTATTTTAAAACAGAAATATTATGTAAATTATTATTGTCTATTATATTATTTAATATAACTTCAAATATAAAAAAATATTCGATTAATATATCAGAAACGTCTATTTCTAATTTAATAGAAACACAAATTGATAAATTAAATGAATTTAAAGAAACTTTTAATTATTATAATAAAAATTATCCAAAATATTTTAATAATTTTATGAATAATTATTTAAATAATTTAATTGAAATAAATAATAATATTTTATTTGATACATTTTAGATATTTTAAAATAGTTAAATAATGTAAATAATTATTATTACTAAAATTTAATTCAAAAGTAGGTACAACATCTTTTAATTCTTTATTATTTAATGTAAATATGATAAATGCTTCTTCTATTGAAAATAATATTTTTAAAGGTTCTATTGCAATAGTACAAATATTTTCATCAGAAAAAATAACATCCATTATATTATCGTCATATATTTTTAATCTTACATTTCTAATCGTTTTTCCACCAAATTCAGATAGTTCACAATTAGTATCTATTTTTATTTTTTTTTCAGAATTTTCAGAATTTTCAGAATTTTCAGAATTTTCAGAAATAATATCCAAATTATTATCTATTGAACTTGATTTTTTTATAATTTTAAATTCTGGACATGTACTAACACGACGCATAAATATATTAAAATATATTTTATTATTTAAAGTATCATTTTTTATATCCACATATATATTAGAAAAATAATGAATAATAATATTAAAAAGGTTGTTATCAAATATAATAAAGAAATGTCAGAAATGTTAGATACAGCATCAAAATTATTAGAATGTAACAAAAAAAATTGCAAAAAACAATTTAATAAATTAGAAAATTATAAACAAAAAATTTTAAAACAGATTCAAATTTTAGTTGAAAAAGAAAAAACTACTTTATCATATAAAAATTTTCAATTAAATTTAGAAAAAATAACAAATGATTATAGAAATAAAGATGTAGTTATTTTATTCTTTGATAATATTAAAAATGATATTGAAAGTGATACAAAAACAATTAATAATTATACTAGAGAATTTAAAATATATGAAAAAAAAGTGAAAAATAATTTAAAAAGTTATTTAAAAACAGAAGAAAAAAAATATTATATAAATGAAACAAATAAATTATTAAATAGAATAATAGACAGTAAGAAAAATATTAAATTAATGAAATGTAGTTATAAAAAATGTTTAGAATTACAAAAAAAAGATTTAGCATTGGTTAAAAATTTTACAGAGAAACTATGTAATGAAAAAATGAAAAAATCATGTAAAATATATAAAATGATAGATAATTTAGATTTTACAAATATTACTTATAAAGACACAATTAAAATTATAAAATTAATAAAAAAGGGTTTATTTTAATTCATTTTGATATTTTTTTCTTTCGGAATAAGTTTTTACTTTTTTCAAAGATGTTGATATTGCGTTATCATACATTTTATATATAAAATCTTCAGTATGTGGCAAACAAGTATAATTTAAATTCCAAATTAATTTAGTTTTGTTATTATTATTAATAAATTTAATTTCACCTTTATTACTATTAAAATTAGGTGCAACATATTCCTTGTATAAAATTTTACTTGGATATGATGTATTTGTAATTACTTGATTTATTGTATTAAAAAAATTTAGTGAACGCATTGAATTAGTTCCATAAATATCACCTATTGTAATTATTTTTGAATTAATCATTGAATTAAAATGAAAATCATCATACCAAACAATATTTAACCAATCATAGTATGTATCTTTGGGATTAGTATCTATATTAATTTTCCATTGTTTTGTTACATGTTTTGGTTTTAAAATTTCAGGTTTATTTAAATTCATACTAATATAATTAAATGATGTTACATGATTAATTAATAAACAAAATAATAAAAATTTATAATTTATTAGCATATTAATGATTTATAATATCTTTATTTTTTTATATAATTTCAATATTATCATAATTATCTTCTAGCATTAATTCATTATAATTATTAGAACATATTATACATAATACATCATTATTATCATAAAAATATGGTGCTGTAAATATATTATTACAAATTATACACTGTTTATTATTAATTGACATACTTTTAAAACAATTACTAATATCATTATCCATTTAATAATGATAATCCGTTAAATAATAATAATAAATAAAAAAATCATTTTTTAAAATTTATAAGAAAGATTTAAATAAATATGGTGTTTTATTAATAATTGCATTATTATTAATAAATTCTGATAAAGCATAATATGTAATTGCTAACATTGCTAATCTTCCATTATTTAGTTCTTTTAGTTCTAAATCTCTTTTTGCAACTGGGTCTTTATTAATATAAAGTTTTAAAGGATCAAATCCCAAATCTCCTGGCATTCTATCACTTTTATACTTATTATTTAAAGCAACAGATTCAATTGTTGTTGTAAATACAATAATACTCATAAAAAATACTGGATTAATTTTTTCAAGACCACCATTAAGAATAGAAGGCACTTTATTATTATTAGATAATAAATTTGCAGATTGTGTAAGTTTGGATAAATTAGAATGAAAAAGTTCTGATAAAGGCCAACCTACACTCGCCAACATTGCCAAACGCCCATGTTTAATTTCTGCTTCTCTATATTTTTTTAGTGTTTTAATATCACTAGCGCAATTTAATGGATCAAAACCTTTATTGCCTACTAAAATGGATGCTTTTCCATCTGATAAAATTGAATCTTTATTTAATAAACCAAAATTAATTGCATTTCTTACATATAAATTACCACCATTTTCTTCTCCAAATTTATCAATATTTGATAATCTTTCAAATTCAGCATAATCAATTTCATTATCTTTATTTAAATCACCATTTTTTAAAATTTCATTTTTACCATAATAATTATTTAATTCATTTACATCAAGATAACCAGATTTATCAACATCGATTTTATTAAAATCTTTGCTATTAATTTTATCTTGCATATTTAATTGACATACACTATTTTTTTTAATTTTATTATAAATTGGTAATGTATTTGAATGTGTAAAACAATATGTATTATAAAACAATGTAGAAATAAATAAAAATCGAAGCATATTTAATTATATTAATATAGAAATTCTTTATATAAATTAAATAATAATTATGATATATAGAATATATATGAAGTTAAAAATAAATAATAAAAAACAAAACAAAATAAAGAGAAAAAGAAATTAACAAAAAATAAAACTAATAAAAAAAACACAAAACATAAAATATCTTCAATAAAAAATTAAGAAAAACATAATTAATTTTTATATTGATCTGCTTTAATTGGTGTTTTACAAATAATATCACCACAATGATCTCTATTTTGATAAACAGAATTTATATTTGTAAGTTTTGTATCGCAATTTTTTAAATTCCATCTACCTAATTTTGGCAATGATGTGATTTTAGCATGATAATTAATTATATATTGAATTATTTTTTTCATTATATTAATAATATATTAAATAATTTTAATCATTTTTTTATTTATATTAAATAGAATTTAGAATATTATGCAATATAGTGAAGAAAAAAGAATATTATTAATTATATTATTATGGATTGGTACATGGGGCGTGATAAATATATTAATGTATAGAGTAAAAAATTTTTATTTAAAAGTTGCTATATATTTTAGTATTATACTTTTTTCATACACTTATTTAAAGAAACTAAAAATATAAATTTAAAAATATAAATCTAAAAAATAAAAAAATGATAATAATTTATTAATAATTATATTATCAATTATGCTATCAACCACTGATAAAATGAGAATTCGCAAATTTGCAAATACAAAATTCAATACATTAAAAATTAATAAAAAAGAAATTGAAAATAATTATGAAAAAATTAAAATTAAAAATAATAATAATTATAATAATTATAATAAACTAGATAATTATTTTGAAAATAAAAATAAATATTTTAAATCTTTAAAACCTACTAAAAAGGGAGGCGGTAGAATTATTCAACCCGGTGGTGCTTTTAGAGGCAATTAAATATTATAATTATATAAAAATATTTATTTTTTTACTTTCATTTTTCTTGAATCCCATCCCCAATGCAATAATGTTTGTCTTAATCTTGGATATATATTTGCATTATTCTTACCAACTTCATTTATTTTTCTTTGTAATTGATTTCTAAATCTACCTTTTGGTCCAGCAGATTTTTTCCAACGATTTATTTGTCTTAAATCATCATCAGTTCTTCTACCATTATAAAAATTACAATACCATTCAATCCAACCATATGGATCGTATTTTTCTTTTATCCAATTCTTAGACATCCAAAATTCATAACTAGTTCCAACTTCAACCTTATAATAATTAATATTTTTATCGTAATTTTTTTGTATTAATTTATTTAATGGTATTTTATCTAAAAATTTAAATTTTTTATGATGATTTTTATATATTTTTTTTGTTTTTGGCGATTTAATTACTCGAAAATAAGTACCACCCATTATACCTAATTTAAACATATCTTTTGGACTAATATTGGGAGTAAATTCAGGATAATCTTTAAAATACATTCTAATATTAAAATTTATTAAAATTTATAATTATATAAAAAAGTACATTTCATAAAAAAATTTAAAATTTAAAAAATGTTTTATAAAAATTAAAAAAAATAAAGAAATGTACTTTTTTTTCTTGAATTTATTAAAAAATGATTATGTATAATAATTAAGAGATTATATCAAATCATGATTTTTGATAATCTTCCTGAAGATCTTATTCTTAAATGTCATTCTTATATTTATTATCCTCAATCTGATATATTATTAGAAGAAATTCAAAATAAGTATATTAAAACAGAATTAAATAAATTTGATGAAAATAAATTAAAAACTATATTATATGAATTACTTAAATCATGGTATATTTTATATGCAAATTTTATAATAGAAGAATTTAAAATAGAATATGAAGGAATCAAATTATATATTGAATCATGCAATGAATTATATGAGGATCGTATTAAATTATGGATAGAAGAAATATTAGAATTAATTCATATTAATAGTTCAAATAAAAATAAATTATTAAATAAAAAGTGTATTTATGATTACATTTAATAAAGAAAATTAACTTGATATATTAATAAATATATCATCTATATATTTATAATTTGTAATTTTTTCATTATAATTTTTGATTAAATATAATTCTACTTTATTATTACTATAAATATATGGATAAAAATTACACAATTTAAAACAAAAAATTAAATTTTCTTCATTATTAAAAAAAAGTATGGCATCTTTTATACATATATTTTTAGTAAATTTTAAATTATTATAAATTTTAATAATATCATTTAAAAAATTAATATCTTCAATATTTTCAATATAACCTTCAAAATTTTGTTGGTAAAATATATTATATATTTTATCTTCAAATAAATTATTTGTTTTAATAATTTTGTATTTATAAAGAAATATATTCCTTGAAGTATTTTTTAAAATTTCCATTAAATATAAAAAATATTTTTTTTTTATATAAAAATAACAACTGGAACTACTAATAAGTCCACTGTTCTAGTAAATAATTATAATTTTGATTGCTTTTATTTTTAGTTATTTTTTTATATTTGTTATGAAATCCATTATCTAAAATTTGTTTTGCAAATTCATTAATTGATTTTTTATCTAAATTACAATGAGTTCCATATGTAATACAGTGACAAGAATAATAATCACAATCACAAAAGAATTTTTTTTTTTGCATATCTTTAACCAAACTATTGTGAATACTATTATAAGAATTATTTAATACAATAGAAAGACTTCTTTTACCAGTATTATTAATGGCAAGAGAGAGAGACATTATTACTTTAATATTTTTATACTTTTATAAATAAAAATCATTTTTTTTTATATAATTTAATAAAAAAAAATTTAGTATTTAGTATTTATTATTTATTCTCATATAATTATCATTATAATGTTTATGATAATAAATTTCATGTCCTTTAGAATTTTTATTTATTTTCAGTAACATATAACTTATAATAATCATTTGTATTGCACCGAATACAATAACAGATACGCTACTAATTGTAAAACCCCATATAATCCATAAAAGTTTAATTATAAATAAAAGTATAAAAGTATTTATATCTAAATCATTAGTTTTATTTGTAAGATAAATTTTATATGCCTGAGGAATATAAGCAATAATAGTTAACATTCCTGCTAAACTTGCAATAAATTCAGCAAACATATTATATTTTAAATTATATTTTATCATTTAATAATAATATAGAAAAATAAATTATTTACAACATTTATAAGATTTTCTATGCCATTTTGTTATACCATATAATTTTATTGCATTTAAATGTTTAGAAGTTCCATATCCTTGATTATTTAATAAATCATATTTTTCTAATTCCTCATTATTTTGAACTAATTTAATAATATTTTCTGTATGTTGTTCTTTTGCTAATATTGATGCGGCTGCTATACAAGTATATATTGAATCGCCTTTATTTATACATTCATATGGTATAATTTCTGAATTTACACCGGGAGGAATATATGGTTTAAAATATGGTCCATCAATATAAATTTTATTAAATGATTTTTTTTTATATGCAATATCAGCTGCTAAATTCATTGCCTTTAATGTAGCATTTAAAATATTAATATCATCTATTTCATCAACACCTATAGAAGCGATACCATAAGTTATAGCATTTTTTTTAATATATTCTGCTAAAAATTTTCTTTTTTTTTTAGTAAGTTTTTTGGAATCCTTAATTTGATTATAAATTTCATTTTCTTCATCTGTTTCTGCTTTTTTTAAAACTACACATGCACTAACTACATCACCTATTAAACCACCTCTATTTGATTCATCAATACCGGCTTCAAAATTATTATTTGGTAAAATATAAGTAGTCATAATAATTATATATATATAATTAATTATATCATTTTTTAAAAATATTGAAAATATCACTAAATGTTTTTATAATTGTTAAAAATATAAAAATAGAACCTAAAAGTAAAACACCATTAAATAAATAATTTCGTTTAGCATTTGCAATTGCGAGAGTTTGCGTAAAAAATCCATAATACCATTCACCTTTTAGTGCATTTTTATGTATATTTACAATTATACCTTTTTTATTATCAGCTTTTCCAAATAATGTTGTAAAAATACCAATAAAAGTTGCTATTATCCATATTATACCCATTAATATATAATTTATAACATTTGAAAATTGTTTCCATGTTAAAATTAATAAATTATAACACAGAAATAAATATATAATCATTAAAAGTGATAATAGAAAGAAATTAATATATACAATAATATTTGAAGAAAAAGTATTATCTAGTATATTAATATCTACCATATTTGTAGATTTATTGATATTGCAATCATTAACATCATTAATAATTTCACCTTTATGATTTGTAAATTGAGTATTAAATAAATTCATAGATTTATATCCACTAATATCATCTATTTGAATTTTAGAATTTTCATTTAATTGATAATCTCTAATTTTATTTAAATTTATATCATTTAAATCTTTTTGATTAAAATTATTTAAAGCATTATCAGTATTAATAGATTTTAAAAGTTGTTCTTTATTAAAATTAGGATATTGAAGTCTATTATATATAGTTTTTTCTGTATTATATTTTGTTATATTACCAATTATATAATTATTATATGTTTCAAAAAATTTATATTTTATATCTTTTTTATCTTGAAATCCAAAACAACATTTACAACATGCCTGTAATAATAATAATAATTTATTAAATTCCCACGAATTAATATCTAAATTATTGACAATTGCCAATTCTTTTTTCCAATCATAAAATTTGTCTTTTAAATTATCATATTTTAAAAAATCACTTAATTTTTTTGAAATATTATAAGCCTTTATTAATATGTGTTTAGTATTATAAACTTTTTCAGGATTATAATTTAATTCTTGTGTATTATCAACTGGTGGAATTATATTTAAATGTGATATTGGTTCAGTTATTATATTTAATATTGCTGTTTTTATTTCATTATGAATACTATTAAATAATAGTTCAGAAGTATCATTCTCTTTAATTTGATTTAAAATATCATCATTAATTTCATAATCATAATCTTTCTCAATTCGTTTATTATAATTTTCAATAATTTCATTAACTAAATTAAATTCTGATTGATAAAGTTCAATTAAATCTTTTTTTGTTGATCCTAGTAATATTATCATTGAAAATGGTGTATATGGAAAAGTATTTTTTAATCTACCATTATCAATTAAATCTCTATTTATACATTTAGTTATATTATTTTCATTATCTTTTTCATTTACAGGAATACTACCAAAGTTACAAGGTTTATAACACATATTTTTTTGTTTAGAATATGATAATTGCGATGAATAATTATTTCCATTATGATAATCTGGAATTGTAAACCAATCATACCATCTTTCATCGCAAATATCATTATTATTAAGATTATTTGATGATAGTAATTTAATAATTATTTCATGGTGATCGGGTTTTTTTAATTTTCGGATACCATCTTTACTAGTTTGTTCTATTGCACTATTCCATGGTCCTAACGCTATTTTATTATAAATTTCACATTTATTTTCACTATTATTTGTTAACCATATATTTTTATTTTTTAAAGCACAATTCGGTAATCCAGTATTATCACATAAACTATATTTATAATTATCATCTTTACCGTTGTCTTCTTTTTTATGCAAATTAATTTTGTTAATATCATCTTTTTTAATTATACTATGATCAAAAACTCCTTTATTTTTATCATAAAAATTATTTTCTATTGCCAAATTAATACTACATTTATGTCCTGGAGTTTTATCATCTTCTAATTTTTTAATACAGACATCTTCAGTTTTTTTACTTTCTGTTTTATCAACCTGTGAATCAGTATATATTATATTTTTAGCATAATTTGAATTTGTCATTACTCTATTAATATAATTTAATATAAATATATTAATAAAAAACTAACTAATAGGATTTGGTATTTTATTTGAAACACAATATAATCCATCTGTTTCATATAAATTACTTAAAATTTTATTATCCAAATCTTTAAATCTAGCATTACAATCTAATACATATTTATCACTTTCAATTTTCCATGGAAATACTAATGTTGCTGTATCATTTAATGAATATGCATTTGGATTTTTATTATTTTTATAATTCTTTATACTTTCTGGTAATTTATTGACATCAGTATTTGCACTATAATAATCTATATATGGTATTTCCCATTCTATATTTTTAGGTTTTATAATTGATACAGCAGTATTCTTATGATTATCATCTGTAGTTGATTTATATATTTTTGTTTTAATTTTATCATTTAATAAATTATAATTAATAAAAGATATATTATCTACTCTTTGTATTTCAGCATCATTTTCCTTATTTAAAGCACGTTCAAATTTATTATTTTCGATTAAAGAAATACCTGTCGTACCTTTTAAAACAGAAGAAGCGCCTATTAAACTTTTATAAAATAATTTATTAAGTATTCTACCATTTGTACCTTGCTTAATATTATTAATATTATCTTTACAATAATTAAAACTATATTCTAAAGGATTATCTAACCATTTTTTAAATTCAAACTTATTTCGCGAACCACAACTATTATAATTATTAGAACATTTCACTTTATTATCATTATCTGGTTCATCTGTTTTTTTTTTACTATTATAACTAATTTCTGCTCCAAAAACTAAAAATACTAATAAAAATATAAATATAATAACTGCCATTACCCAACATATTAAAGCAACAGGATGTGATTTACAAAATTCAATAAATAAAAATAAGGCTCTATAAAGAATTTTACCAATATTTTTTATAATACTCCAAAGAGCTTTTATAAAGTCTGTAAGTATATTTTGAAATATAACTAAATATTTAACAGCATTTTTACTATTTTCAATTTCTTGTTTTCCTATTTTTTTTTCTTTTAATTTTCTCTCTTCATCAATTTTAATTTGTTTTGATTCTACTAATGCATTTTGAGATGCTGCAATATTAGAAGCTTCATCTATTTTATTTTTAAGACTATCTAAATATTTACTATATACATTTGATGTTTTTTTCATAGTATGTGGATTTAATGGAATAATTTGTAATTCTTTAGGATAACTAGGACTCTGTTCTTTTTTATCTCCTTCATCATTATCGCTTAATTCTTCTGGTTCTTCTATATTTCCAAAATTTTCACCAGCAATTGTAACAGATGGTTTTTCTACGCTAGATTCTTCAGTTTCGGTTTGTTTTTCTGTTTCAGTTTCGGTTGGTTTTTCTGTTTCAGTTTCGGTTGTTTCTTCATTTTTGTTTTTTCCAGAACCCGCTACATTAATTTGAACACTAATATTATTTCCATTTTTATTTACTTTCGTTGTGCTATCATGATCGTTTTCATTATCACTTGATTTATTTATTTTGTCAGTATTTAAAACTTCTTTGCTCAATTCTACACTTTTATTGACAGTATCAGCAGCAGTTTTTGCAATAGTATCAATACTATTTGTTGCGATATCGGCGCCTTGTTTAACTATATTTCCCACAGTATTTTCATCAATACCTACTTTTTTTGCAATATCAGTACCTTGTTTAAGTATATTTCCTACAGTATTTTCATCAATACCTACTTTTTTTGCAATATTAGTACCATCTTTTATCATTTTATTCAAATCAACAAAACCACCAGATTGTTGTATACTGTTTAATTCATTTTGAAATGCTTTTTTAATTTTAGGATCATTGATTTTAGAAATTAATAAATTAGCCTTTTTAAACTTTTCCTTAAATTTATCATCGTTGTTTTGTTTTTTTTTTATTGCATTATCAGCACTTTCTTTAATTAATTTAAAATAAGATGATTCTTTTTTATAACTCATTACTATATGAAAATAAAATATATTCGTTATTTTTAAAGCATATAATATATATTATATTATATATAAATGAAAAAAATAATATTGATTATTATAATATGTTTAATATTATATTCATTATGTTATTTTATATTTCCAGAAGAAATATCTATATTACAATTTAAAAAAAATAAACTAAATATAGATAATTTATTATTAAAACAACCTATTGTAATTGAAGATCATATTGATATGAAATTTATAAATAATATATTTAATAATAATAAAATAATTAAATTTAATTCAAATAATTTATGGGAAAGAACACCATTTAAATATACATTATTATATGCAAATAATAATACAAATATATTTATTTCTAATCCTAAAAAATTTAAATATATCACACCAACTGAAGATGATACCGTAATTGATATTAAACTAAATAAGAATCAATCAATTATAATACCATTTAAATGGTATTATTCATTAAATAAAAAAGAAGATATATTAATATACGGGATACATGACTATATAACTTTATTTTTTAGTTTTCTTTTTAACTAATTTATTAGCGATATTACTAATATCATTCAAATAATCGCTTTCAACATTATTTTTATGTTCTAACCATTTTTTATGTAATTCTTCTAATTCTGAAAACCATATTGTATGTATATCGGTTTTTTTAAGTATATCTAGTTTATTTTTTAATTCATTTACCTCTTTTTCTAAAATAATTTTTCTATCCATTGTTAATTGTGAAATAGGCATTTTAATTAAATAATTATATCCTTTAATTACATTATTTGTTTCATCATCAATTTCATTATCGGAATCTTTATATATTTTAGGATAATTTAATTCAGTTAATCTATTTGCAATAGTTTCTAATTTAATATTCATAACTTTAATATTACCAGAAATAACATCAATAATAAATCTAATTTTAGAAGATAAAACATTATAATCTTTTTCTAAATTTTTAACTAAACAATTTTTTCTTTCATAATATTTTTGTATACGAATTTTACTCCATTCTTTGATAATATTTACAGTATTTTTATATTTTTTAATTGAACCATTATCTGAATATAAATGCATATTATTTACACTTAAATTTTTTGTTGATGTTAATTTAAAATTATTTTCAAATTTAACAGAATTATTATGAATAGTTCTTGAACCAGGTGTAAAATTTAATATAAATTTAATATTTTTAGCAGTATAATGACTTTCAAATGATTTAAGATTAAATTGATTATTTTGAATTATACTTTCTAAAAATTCTTTATAATTTTCTGTCCAAGTTCCAATTGGTAGTTCTGTAATTTCAAGTGTTGTATCATTTAACCAATTATATATACCTTTGCTTTCAAATTGATCTTTATCACTTTTTGTAATTGTTCCTTTAAAACCTAAATAATATGGTATAAATTCGCTGATTTCCATATCATTAATGATATTATAAGCATTATTTAAATCTTCTAACTTATTTATTTTAATATTATTACTATTTAAATTATTACAAATTGAAATACAAATATTAATAATATCAGATGGATTATATTGTGGAATATTTGTTGAAAATCCTGTACCAATTCCAACCCCACCATTTACTAATACCATTGGAATAACTGGAATATAATATTCTGGTTCGATTATATTACCATCTTCTTCTAAATAATTTAAAATACATGAATCTTCTTCTCTATATATAAACTTAGTTAATGGTGATAAAAGTGTATAAATATATCTTGGCGAAGATGAATCATTACCACCTTGAATTCTAGAACCAAATTGACCGTTAGGTGATAAAATATTAATATTATTAGTTCCAACATATATTTGCGCCATTCCAATTATAGCAGATTGTAAAGAAGATTCACCGTGATGATAAGCAGTTACTTCACTTACATTACCAGCAAGTTGTGCTACTTTAATTTCACTATTATATAATTTTCTTTTAATACATGCATATAAGATTTTACGTGTACTTTCTTTAAGTCCATCACACATATGATTAATAGATCTTTCTAAATCACGATTACTATAATGTATAAATTCTTTATTTATAAAAGTATCATAATTAATAATTGATCTTTTATAATCTAAAACATTATTTTTATCATAATTTAGTAACCATGTTTTTCTATCATCCGCTCTTTTTTTATTAAATGCTAAATCTAGTTTTTCATCAGATTCGTCAGTATATTTATAAGTAATTTTTTTCATATTTCTAAAATAATCTTTTGCTTCTTCATCAGTTGAAGTACCAAGCCCTTTATAATATTTTATTTTCCAATTACCTTTTTTCCCATCACTTTCTAACCAATTTTCATAATCTGTCATATTATAAAATGATATTGTCTCACTTTTATTTGTAGCTTTAATGATTGGAGTTAACATTGATGTTAGAAAACCATCTATTTTATATAATGAATTCCATAATGATTGAAATACATTAAATAATAATCCTTTGATATGACTACCATCATGATCCTGATCTGTCATAATCATAATACTACCATATCTTAAATTTGAAACATCATCGTATTTTTTATTTTGTTCTAATCCTAAAATCTTTTTTAAAGCAGTTATTTCGGCATTATCACTTATTTTTTGTACTGATGCGTCTTTTACATTTAGAATTTTACCTCTTAATGGAAATACTCCATATTTATCTCGACCAATTACACTTAAACCAGATATTGCCATAGTTTTTGCCGAATCTCCTTCTGTTAAAATTAAAGTACATTCTGAACTATTTTTTGTACCAGCCATATTAGCATCATCTAATTTAGGAATAATAATTTTAGAAGTTTTTTTACCATCAGTTTTAACTAATTTTTTTTGATCATGAAATTCAGTTAAACTTAATGCCTTATCTATAATTCCAGATTTATATAATTTGTCTATAAATTTATCACTTAATTCACATTTTGAACCAAATTTACTCGTTTGAGTTGTTAATGTTTCTTTAGATTGTGAATCAAATGATGGATTAACAATTATACTTTTAACAAATACAATTATGTTATCTTTGATATGTTGTGATTTAATTGTTTTCTTTTTTTTATTTTGTACCATATCAGATAATCTTTTAATAATATTTTGAGTAATATAATCTACATGTCTACCACCTCTAATTGTATTAATACCATTTACAAATGATATCTGTTCATGAATTCCCGTTTTAGATAATCCAACAACAACTTCCCATCTTTCATTGCATACTTCATAAACAAGAGGAGTTTCATTTTTATCTACAAATAATTCGGCATATTTTTCAAAATCTTTAATTAATAATTTTTCATTATTAAAGAAAATTGATACCTCTTTACTTGTAGTAGCACACGCATCTATTATACGTCTTCTAAATAAATTATATATATCATCTGTTAAACCACTTTTTAATCCAAATCTTTCATAATCAGGAAGAAATGAAATTTGTGTATATGGTTGTTTAGAACATGCTCTCACAGATGGTTTAGATCTTTCAGTCATATTCTTCGAAAATTGTTGACTATATATTCTTTTAGTATAATGATCTACAGTTTCAATATTAAATTCTTTTGAAAATATATTTGTCAATTTTGCACCAAAACCATTTTTGCCACCCCAAGTTTTTTCTTCTGTTTTATCATAATTTGTAGATGTTAGCAATTCTCCAAAAATTAATTCAGGAATCCAAACATTATTATAATCCTTATGTTTTTCAATATCTATACCATTGCCATCATTAAATACAGTAATATACCCAGTTGATTTATCAATTGAGATTTTAATATTTTTAACATATTTAATATTATCCTTTGTTTCCGTTTTTAAACGCATGGAATGATCTATTGCATTAACAATAACTTCGTCAAATATCTTGAGTAATCCAGGAATATAAGTAATATCTTTTTCTATCATTTTCTTTGAATCATCATCATATACATATGTTTTAATTCTTGTTAATTCCGTTGAACCAATATATGTATCCGGTAATGATTGTATATGTTCTAATAGTTCATATTTTTTATATTTTTCCTCTATTTTCTTACTCATAATAAATACGCTTTATATAATATATAATAAAATAATTATTATATCATTTTTTTTTCTGATAGAATGTTATTTTAATATTGAAATTATTATTTAAATTAAATAATATATTATAAAATTTATCTGATATGATTGTACCTACATAATACGATAATATACTTAACATTATTGTTCTAAATAAAGATATCAAACTATATTGAAATTCTTTACTATTAATATCAATATTAATATGATTACAATATTTAATTAAAAATATAATAATATCATATATTATTATTTTCAATAATATTATATATATATTTCTTATTCCAAATAGAATACCATAAATAAAAAATAATAATGAATTTGATGCATAGTAAGTATATTTATTCGTTTGATTTTCATTATCTAAATATAAAAATTTATCAAAAAAATTATTATTATATTTACATTTTACTATATATATTATAAGTAATGTTATAACTGATATTAATAAATATATATATGCGAATATAGATTTAATAAACATATATAAATTATCTTAAATAATGTAAATAATATTATTTTATTAATTGATATACTTCTGTTGCTATCATTGCAATTGTTTTATTTTCTACATTTATAATATGTATATTATTTTCAGATACTAAATTTTTTAATATATCTATTTTTTCTTCATGAAGTTCATGTAATCTTATAATATATTCTATAGTAATTTTATCTTCACTTAATCTATTTCTTTTATGAATTCTTTCAAAACATGCATCTGGATTAGATTTAAGATATATATATGTATTATTTTCCCACATTTTATCTGTTTTATTATGTAAATCTAATAATATTTCATATTCAGCATTATTTATGAGATTATTTTCTTTTGCAATTTCAATAAAAGTATTTTTAATAAAATATGGACTTCTTTCTACTAAAATATTATTATTGTTAATATTATTTTTTTGAATCCAACATCTATCCAACCATATTCTAATTTGAAAATTAAATGTATTATTTTTATTATTATACATATTATTTAAATATGGTTGCCAATTATCAACTGGTTCTAAATCAACAGGTAATTTAAAAGTTTTATGTAAATAATTTAATACTCCTGTTTTACCACAACCAATATTTCCATCTATTGTAATTATACCCATTTTATAATTAAATAAAAATAAAAACTTAAATCATTTTTTTAAATTAATAATTTTTTCATTTTTGATTTTAATAATATTGTTTTCATACTTTTTAATGTTAATAATTTTCTTTTTGATTTTAATTTCAATATATTGATTATATTATATAAATATATTTTTATTATATTTACTAATTCTTGTTTAGTTGTTTTATCTATTTTCATCTTATGCTCTTTTATAATTTTACTTACCAATAATACTAATTGTTTATTAAAACTACAATTTTTATAATTACATCCACCACTTTGCATTGAATTGGGCATTAATGCATTTCTTATTAAACCTTGACTCCATTCTATATTTTGTACATTTACACCCTCGGATGCATTATATAATTGAGAATCATCGCAACCAAAATAAGAAGAGGGTAAAACAACTCCACCGCCTTTCATAAATTTTCTTTTTTTACTCATGCACATTTTATTAAGATACATATTTCCTATTTTTAATGTATTATTATCGATTTTATTACTATTTAATACTAATATTGCGATAATTGATATTAATGTAGTTATATTATATACAACCATATTAATATGAAATGCAAACTTATTTACAACTGCATTATTATTTCCAATTAGATTTTCTTTATTTAACAAAAACTTAGAATAATTATTTAATTTTTTTGTATTAATCATATGTTCTTCTATAAAATAGAATGAAAATAAATTTAAAAATAATCTATTTATATATTTTAGATTAGATATGAATAATAATTTTGGATTAGGAAGAGTTAATACTAATGGGGATACTAAATTTAAAAATAGAAACAATTTAACTAAAAATACAGAAAGTTCTATAAATGTTATATCTAGAACATATGAACCAAATGATTTAACCGGACTATTTTTTTCTAATGATAATGTTAATTTACTACATGAAGATATTAGAAAATATATCTATTTTAACACAAAAAATAATTCTATTATTGGTAAACAAAGTGATACCGAATTAAAAATTATAATGAAATCTATTTATTTATCTAATAGACCCCAATTAACTGATTTTAAAAATATTATAGAACAAGTTAAATTTCTTAATAAAGCGGTTATAATTGAATGTGGAAAAATAATTAAAACAAATTTATCTCAACATTTACATTATGTTAAAGAATTAAATACTATGCCTCAATTTCAAGAATTACCAAAAAATGTATCATCAAAAGGAACTAAAAATCTTGAAATGTATAAATAATTATATCTATTTATAATAATAGATAAGATAAAATATGGTAAAACGACATATTGAAAAATTTCACAGCGATAAAGCTACTGATGACTTTAAATACGATGACTCAAAAACTTTTGATGAAAATATGGCAGATTATCGTTCGAGATTAACAGATTATGATAAAAAAAAATTTGATATGAAAAGACAATCTAAATATTGGTTAACATTTTCAATTTGTCTTTTATATGGTGGTTTAGCTATTTTAATATTATTATTAGGATCATTTACTAATTGGGGAAATAATTTACTTTTCAATGAATTATATACTTTTGTTGTTACATTTATTATTGGTACTATATTTATTATTTTCTATTTAACTTATAAAGTATATAGTTTCGACTTTCCCATTTTAGATAAAGAAATTGGTTATGATAGTCCCTATTGTCCGGATTATTGGAATAGTTCATTCACATTCAAAAACACAGTAAATGGTACAGATCATGATGAAATGGATCCAGTAGATGGTGCTAAAAAAAATTATTTTGGCGATAAATATAACAAATCACAATTTAATATGAAATGTCATATTAAACCAAATACAGGTGTTTATACCAGCACTGATTTATATAATCAATTGAGATCTGAAAAAAATTACAAAAAATCAGCTGGTAATACATATCCACATGAGAGTAAATTAATGGTTGAATTAGATGATAAAACAACACCAAATTTTATTAATAGAACTGGATTAAATACTGAAACAAATGAATATAATGAATTTAGAAAAGCAGCCGCTAAAATGTCTGGATATACTTATAATATTCATAGTGGAGGCGATGAAGAACTAATTAAAAATAATTCTTTCGCATTAAGAGATCCAAATGGTAATTATTATGAATCTCCTTCTAAAATACCATTAAAATGCGATACTGTTTATCCATTATATTTAGCTAAAAAAGATTTCGATTATGCCCATAAAAATAAAATAGATAATTATAATAAATTTAGATGTGCTTATTCTAAAACTTGTGGTATTCCATGGACTGAAGCAGGATGTTATTAATTTATTTCATTATTGCTTTTATACTAGAATGTGGATTATAATTTTTCAATATAAAATCATTATATTTTAAATTATTTATCCAATTTATTTTTTCTTCTATTGTACTTTTTATTGATGGTGGTTCTGATAATATTTCTAATTCTACATTTGTATTATTTATATCTCTTTTTAATTGTTCATTAACAGCATCAATATGTTCTTCATATATATGTGTATCTGCAATAGATATTGCAATAGTTTTAACATCTAAATGTAATACTCTGGCTATTATTTTTGTTAGTATTGCTGTACTTGCAATATTAAATGGTAGACCTAAAAATAGATCGCTGCTTCTCATTGTCATCAAACATGATAAACCATCTGAATTTTTATAAAAATTATAAATCATATGACACGGTGGTAGTGCCATTTCAGATAATTGTAATGGATTCCAACCTGTTAAAATTGCTCGTCTACTATTATTTGGTTTTAATAATTCCTCTATTACATATTTTATTTGATCTACACCTTTTTCATCACCATATTTATAATATTTTTTTCCAAAATTTCTCCATTGCCAACCATAAATTGGTCCTAATTCATTAACTTCATAATTATTAAAACCATTTGCATCTAAATATTCACGTGTTGAATTTCCATCCCATATATGTACATTTTTATCTTGTAATTCTTTAGCATTTGTAGATCCTTTTAAAAACCATAATAATTCTTCTAATACACCTTTAAAATATACTTTTTTAGTAGTTAATAATGGAAAATTAATATTAATATTTTCAAACTTTATCATATTTCCAAAAGTACTATATGTATTTCCATTTCTATTTTTTATATTTTCACCATTTTTTAATGTATCTTCTAATAATTTTAAATATCCTAATTCATTTTCATAATACATTTTTGATTTTAATTATATTAATAATATATTTTTTATATAGATATTATAAAATGAAAAGTAAAAATAAATTGAATTTAACGGGGTCCGGAATCTTCCAAGTTCGTAATAATCATCGAAGATGCCCACCTTGTCCTAAATGTCCTCCATGTCTTAAATCCCCTTCTTCGAAAAAACTAGATCAACATAAACCCGCTCCCACCGTAGTAACAAATCCAAAATCTGCTACCACTGTAACGATATCAAAACCTAATCCTAATATAGTAACAAACCCAAAATCTGCTACCACAGTAGTAACGACACCAAAACCTGCTCCCACCGTAGTAACAAACTCAAAAACTACTCCTGCTCGTACTTATGCTGAAGTAACAAAACCAACTTCTGTTTCTGCTCCTGTTGATATTAATACAGAAATAAATAATATCTATAAAAATATAATTACAGTATTAAGACAATTAATGAATGACAAATCAACTAATAAGTCTGAATTAAAAAAATTATTACATATGGCAAAAAACGCAGATAGTAAAATCGAGAATGCTTTAATTAATATTGATAATGCTAAAGAAAAAACGTTAGAAGCATCTCTTTTAAAATTAAATTCTGTTTTAAAATTAAATTGCAGCGGTTGGATTGATGGACCCAAATGTGCTATGATTGTCAAATTCTTACCTCTTTCAATAAAAAATATGTATGAAATAATAAATTTATTTGATAGTAAGTTAAGTCAAGCTGATAAAAAAATAAAAATAACTAAATTTATTCATATTGCAATACCAGAATTAAAAAATATAATAGATAAAAATATATATCCAGAATTACAACAATTTTCTGATAATATAAATACAATTTATAAAAAACTATATACTAAAGGTGGAAAAAGAACAGTAATAAGAAAAAAAACAGATAAAAAAAATGCTAGAAAAAATGCTAGAAAAAATGCTAGAAAAAATGCTAGAAAAAATGTCATATTATAATTCTAAATTTAAATAAGTCTCCTTAATCTATCATTAAATGCTTTTGTTCTTTCTTTTAATTGTTGTATAGAATCTCTAGTACTAAAAGTAAATGGTGGTAATGATAATAATTTATAACCACGCGGTATATTATCCGAACCATATGACTTCCAATAAGGATAAGTCTTAACTTTTAATAAAGAACCATTTTCCATTCCTTTTTGAATTAATAAAACTGTTTCATCAGATGTGTCTTCAAATAACATATCATCTCTAGAAATTATTGGTGCATGGTGTAAAACTTCAGATACATCAAAATTTATTGACCCAATATTTATTTGTGCGTAAAGGTCGTAAATAGTAAAATTAATGTCACTGTACGGCGAGGGTTTATAATTTGCTTTTAAGAAATAATTTTTTTTTGTATCTATATTTATGCCTAATGTTGGTTGTTTTGTAAAAAATTTTATTTTTTTAAATACTTCTTCTTTTTGTTCTTGTGTTAATATTTCTTTACCCATTGCTAAATTTATAGGATTTTCGCCTTTATTGTTACAATCTAATATATAATTATAAAATGGTATTGTATCATAACAATGTGTTATTATTTTACCATCTGGTAATCTTGTTTTAATTTTTGACAAATATTTAATTTTCTTAAAATGCAAATCCCCTAAGGTTTCCTGTGTTATTGGGTCATTATCATTTAAGTCACAACCTACATATTTTTGTCTTGGAGATTTTCCTGAAAGACTCAATGATTTAGCATATTTTTTAAATTTAGGATTATCTGCTTCAAGTGCTAATTTAAGTTTTAAATCTGATTTTGAAAGTTTTGTTATACTACCTCCTTGAGGTCCAGTTTGTCGCGCATAAATATCTGCCATTCTTTGTCTCTCTCTCTCTCTTCTTCTCTCTCTATCAGTCTGTCTTTCTCTATTTATATTGTCTGTAGGTTCAGAATTTGTAATAACTTCTCTCTCTCCTTCTCTTTCTTGTAACATTCGCACATTCTGTTCCCATCTGTTTCTCTCTCTCTCTCTAGCTTCCTCTCTTCCTCTGTCAAGAACTTCAGTTAGTGTCTCTCTGTTATAGATTTCATCAAGTGTAGGACCACTCTCACGTCTTCTTTCTCTCTCTTCTCTCGCTCTCTGTCTTGCCGCAGCCCGAAGATGCAGTGGCAGATGCCATACTTCGATCAGTCTCTCTCTTTCTCCTTGAAGTTCTCTTTGTGCTGCTTTATTTTGTTTGTATGTTCTACTATATGGTTCTTTTTCAAATTTTGATAATAGTTCTTTATTTTTATGTGATTTAAATTTGGTTAGTGATTTAGCTGAAACTTTTAAAGGTGAATAATTTAATCTTAATGAATTTTTATCATTTATTACACTTCTTGCTCGTGATAGTTTTACTGAAAAATAAGGTGATAGTTTTTTATCTAAATATTTATCATTATATTCTTTTAGTTTTTTATCATAACTTTTTAATTCCTTTTGAAACTGTTTTTCTTTTTTTGAATGTTCTTTTAATTCTTTTTCTTTTTCTGAATTTTTTCCTCTTATATGTGATGTCATTTTATATCTTTGTAAATCTTGACTAATAATTGGCGCCCTAGGCATTTTAGGTGGTTCGGGTAAATTATTGTAAGGGTCTATAACAGGCTCATATAATACATTATTATTTTCTTCTGATTCTTTATGAACTGTCTCAATATCAAATAAAGAAGATACAAAAAACAGTTTAATATTTTTTATTTCAGCATCATATATATGTTCGATAACATCTAACATGAAAACTTGGTCAGCGCTTATTGGATGATAAAACCTTATACGATTATAATATTTTTGTTCTTCAAATATTATATCTTTAACTTCACCCCATAATATTTTTAAAAATGTTTTAATATTTATTTTTTCACTATTATCACTATTATACATTGACCCTAATATTATATTTAAGATGGTTTTTAATCTATATTTATTATACTTTATACTATTATCAATATATTCAATTTTCTTCTTATTATCTAATTCTAATCTCGGTATTTTATTACCATACAAAAAATAATCGTGAAATATTGTAGAATTTAATCTTTTTATAGGCATTAAATAATAACATATCTCGTATATATATTCTATAAACAATTTTAAAAGAGGCGAAAGCTTATAAGGCCATTCATTGGTTGTAACAGTTATTTTTTTAACTTGAAAATTTATACCTTTATTTTCTTCACTTGTAAAATTTAACATACTGTCAATAACTTCTTCACAATCCATATCAACTGCTTTGACTAATTTTATTTGATTTTCAATAGTTTCATATAAAAATTCTTGATTATCTATATATATTTCTCTTATATTATAATCATTAAAATGTTTTTTATTTTTTTTTAGATAAAAATGCATAAATAAATGGTCATAAACTGTATAACCCATTTTATCTAATATCTTTTCTTTAGTATAAATTAAGTCTTTTTGTTTTACTAAAAAATCTATCCATTTATTTTCTACATTATCATCACTATAAAGACTTTTTAAATTTCCAATATAATCTATTTCTTTAAAAGCATAGATATGATTGATTGGAAGTTGTTTTCTTATATTTTCAAATATTTCAGGATTTATAATATCAGTTGGCGTTAAACCTTTTGTTAAGTGTGTTATAAATTTTTCATATAATTTGACATACTTGCTTTTTAGAACTATTGAAGTTTTAACTTCACTACCATTATAAGGGTCAAATGTCGGATTTTTTTTCCATTTTTTTATTGTTTCTTCAATATCTTCTTTTTGAGAAGTAGCAGCTCCAGGGGAACTAGATTGCATCATTATCGCTTTTGATATTTTAGTAAAAGTAGTTGAAGGTATATTATCAAATAATTTAAGTTCTTCACTATCTGTAAACTTATCTTTATTATTTAGAAACCATTGTAATATTAAATTATAAACTCCATAATCGCTTGTAGTGTTAATTTGTATTTTTGATGTATTTACTAAATTAGTAACTTTATTATTATGTGATTCTACATATTCTTCAGCAGTATCATTTAACCATTTAATTATTTCGGGTCTATCTTTTATATAAAGTTTATCTAAGTCCTTAAATAAATCTTTTTGTTTTTTTAAATCAGATTTACTCATTAATCTATTAACTTAATATATAAAAATATAAATTATTTATTTATTTATTTATTTATTTATTTATTTTTTTACTATTACGTATTAAATTTCGTATCAATACCATCTCATTTTTATATAATTCAGATGGTTCTTGTAATAACATAAATGTTAATAATTGGTCAATTATCTCTTCATATTTCCATGGTTCTATTTTTAAACATATATGCTCTCTATTTTCTTTAGCAAATTTTTGCATTAATTCTGTTTTTTCATTTATTAATTGTATTATTGAATTATTTAAAGTTTTCATCATAAAATCCCCTTGCATTTTTACTAATGAGTTTTTTTCATTACAAAATATATTATTATTTTCAGGATAATTATTATTAAAATGTATTTCTTTTGTTAATGTACTAGGAATATTATAAGATTTTTTAAATATTTCTAACATTCTTTCATAATTTAAATAATCTAATCTTTCATTACCATAGTTATTTATATATAATTTAATATTATTCCGATTTTCTATATTTAATTGTTTTTCTATATTATTTTGTGTTTCTATATTATTTTGTGTTTCTATATTTCCTAAATTTAATTGACGTATATCATTATTTGAACTTTCATTATTACTTTTATAATTTTTACTTCTTATTTGATAAATACATATATTTCTTGCAATATGTCTTGATTTACTATGTCTATTTGTAAATGATATTAAACATCTGGGGCATGTTAAATCATCAATACCATCGCATTTAGATTCATGTATTAATAAATGTTTCTTTGTTTTGTATTTTTTTTTACATTTTTTACAAAATAATATAGGGATAACATTTTCTTCTTTTGGGGTAACATTTTCTTCTTTTGGGGTAACATTTTCTTCTTTTGGGGTAACATTTTCTTCTTTTGGGGTAACATTTTCTTCTTTTGGGATAATAGTTTCTTTTAATATTTTATTTTTATGATACTTACTATTATAGTGACGTTTTAAATCATATTCACGATTTGACGAATAATTACAATATTCACAATTATATTTTTTTGCGTCATTTTGCGTCATTACTATTTATAGTATAATATTTTATTTTTAAATATAATAATTATTATCATAAATTTATAAATATTTTTTTTTACGCAATATACGCAATATTATTGCGTCGTTTCATGTTAACTTAGGTCTTTTTCACGATACTTTTTAAACATATTATTATAATTATGTATTATTATTATGTTCTTGAAAATAATAATTAATAAGTGTTGAATTTATAAAGCTTTTTTTTTGTACAAAAATTCTCAAAAATTTTTTTTAATAAATTAACGCAATTTTTCTGATAATAATATTAATTTAAATACTATTTTACAACCAACATTTTAATAAGCGACGCAAAACACAATTTTTATAACGCAGTATATTTTTTTAAAAAAATTGTAAAACATTATAAAATTAATAACATAATAATGTATATATTTATAATATTTATGAAAAAAAAAATTTGTCAAAAATGAAGAAATTGTCACCCCATTTTGACAAATTGTTACCCCAAATGACCAATTTATTAGCCCATATTGACAAATTGTTACCCCTTATGGATAATATAACTTTTTTTTTATTATTTTTTAAAAAACATTATCAGAAAAAATATATATTAAAATAATTTAAAATAAGAAATATATATAAAAAGTACATTTCATTAAATTTTTTATAATTTTAAACATCTTTATTAAAAATTTTATAAAAATAAGAAATGTACTTTTTTTTTATTTAAAATAATAAAATATGTTAAATACTTCTAATTTAAATAATTCAAATATAAATTATGAAAAAAAATATTATTTTGTTAAAAAAATTAGTGGTCATTTATTAATAATGAATCAAAATTGTGATTTTTTCTTTTTAATTACATTGTTAATGGGAATTCTATTATAATAACTGCTGCACCTGGTCCACCCATATTTCCATTTCTTGCATATGGATCTCCACTAAATCCATATCTCGAACCTTGTCCTCCTGCACCTGGATTATTAGTCCACCACCAACCACTATTATATGAAGTCCAAGTAATAGGTGCTCCTTGTAATATATCCCAAAATGTTGTACCAGATAAATTTACATTTTGTAAAACTGTAGATATTGCACCTCCGCATGCACCACCACATCCTGAACTTAATGACGAACCCCCATTTGCACCTCCATCGCCACCTGAATAAGTACCACCTGAAACACTTGATCTACTACTATCCCTACCTTCATAACCACCATAACCAATTATTGTTGTTCCACTAAATGCAATAATACTATCACCCCCTGAACTATTTTGGTTAGAAACCCATAATCCACCACCATTACCTCTTCCACCTATAGTAATAGATATAGGTACATTTTGTAAATTTGTTCGATTTATTACATATGCTTGCCCTCCCGCACCACCACCACCACCATTTGCTCTTCCTCCACCACCCCCGCCACCTAAAACAACCATATGAACTTTATATTGAACATCACTAACAGGCAATGTAATTGTATGATATATTATACTACCACTATTTCTATTATCATAACCAGGAGAAGGAGCACTATAATTACGTTGTTCCCATTCAGCATAATAATTATTATTCACTTTTATAATATCAAAATAGTGATTATATGGACCATAATATGATCCATTTGAAGAATAAGCATATTTAGAACCATTATATATACTATACCATAAATCGTATAATCCTGTTTGTGATAAACTTTTATAATCATTTAATGATGATATTACATTATTAAAACTTATATGACCATATTTAGTTGATAAATAAATCTCAACCTCTTGTTTTTCTTCTAATGTTAATTCTCTATTATAAAATATCATTTCTGCGACCTGCCATTTACTGGTTTCATTACTATTATTTTGACCTGTATAATAACCATAATTAATTGATAATGTGGGATTAAAACTACTTGATACTGATCTTGGATAAGTTTCACCATATGTATATATATTATCACAATTCATTCCATTAAATCTAGAACTAATTGTTGTTTCGACACCAATTAACCATGTATTATTATCAGATATATGTTTATTTGTTACAGTATGCCAACCTTTTTCTCCATTATGGGATCTACCTGTATGATTACCATGGAATCCCCAAAAAGTATTTTGTCCTGTACCAGAACGAGCATCAAAAATTCTTCTATTATATGTAGTATCACTATCTCCTACATATCTTGCTATATAACAAAAAGTATAATTATTAGATTGTAGGGTAAATGGCATAACAAAACCAGAATTTTCATCACCTGATACAACTGTAATTGTATCATCACCTGATAAACTTTTTGAATTTTTAACAAAATTTTCTAATATTGGCGTACCTCTATATGTAACAATATCATTATTATTATCTGATATATCATTCCATTGTATAATTGTTGATCCACTAAATACTAGTGTCTCTGCATCAGATGTATAATGTGCTGTTCTATCATTTTCAAATGGTATAGATAAAAATTTAGAAGTAGATCCTTTTAAATCCCCTAATGATATTTCCCCACTAGTTGGTATATTTTCATTTATAGAATTATTTGGTATATATGACCCAGATAAATAAAAATCACTAAATTTTACATTATTTATAGTAATATTATTATTAAATTCTATATCCTCTCTATACACTTTTACTAACTGTGAAAATTTAACATTGTGTTTTATAGGTATATTAATTGGTCTTACGGGTAATAACTGATTTTTTTCTTTACCATATATATCCCAACAAGATATTGATAATGAACTTTCACCACCTGTTTTATTAACAACTAATGCATAATATGAATACATTTCAAATTTGGTTAATCTTTCATTATCATTAATTTTATAATTTAAAGCTGAATAACTATTATTTGAATTATTATATATATAATTTAAATCTAATCTATTTATATTTTTATGTATAATTAAATTCCAATTAGTATCATCATTTGAACCATAAATTTTAAAATCATGTGGAAAATAATTTATACTCATATGATTAATACTATCTATTGAAGATTCGTCTGCCATAGAAATTATAAATCTTGATAATAATATTTGATATGGTAAACTAATTTTTATCCAATCGCCTTTATAATCGCTTACTATATAATTATTTCCATTATATGTACCTCTTGATGGAACTTGTGTTAATGATATACCATTATTCGTATAAACACCTGTAGCCCACGTAGCAAATTCATTATTAGCAATAAATGTATTCAATGGTAAAACATTATTATGTAATTCTGAAGACCATGTAATTGAATATGAACCATTACCATAAATTTTTTCTTCTACTGTAAATGTTGATGAATTAATATCATTTCTAACAAAATATGGAGGATACAATCTTTCTTCTGAAAATAAAATATATTCAAAATAATTATATGCAGTTATATTATTTTTTAAACTAGTATAAATTAAATCTTCTTCTTTTAGTTCAATATTATTATCTAATTCTATATTATTATCATATTGATCATACAATATCGTCTTCCATGTTGATTTTTCTATTGTATTATTTAAATCATCATTAATAATATTTTTTTTATTTTTAATTTTAATTATAACTATACCCGAACCACCATTACCTCCTTGACCCCCATTACCTGTACTTACACTACCTGCACCACCACCTCCTCCTAATTCGTCTGTACCATTTTCTCCCATACCTGTCGGAAATCCACCTTTTCCACCACCGCCTTTACCACCTAAACCTTGTTTTATAGGGGGTATATTATAAGTACTACCGCCATAATGACTTCCACCACCTCCACCACCAGCATAAAATATTAATTTACCTGTTATATTAACTGGTAAACCTATGCCACCATCCCCGGGTTTATGTTCTTCCGCATTTTTACCATTTCCTCCCGCACCACCACCACCACCCCAATCCCAAGAATATGCACCCAAACCAGTACCACCATTATAACCTTGTTTACCATATGTTAAATCAGCAATACCATCAGTACCACTTGAACCAGCACCACCTGAACCACCATTTTTTCCATTATAACCACCACTGGTGTGTCCGCCGCCACCACCACCACCCAAAGCAATTTTATTTATTACATCACCAGATAATTCAGAATTATATCCATTTGTTCCAGCAGTACCAGATGTATTACCACCAACTCCTCCATTACCAACTTTAATAGTATTATTTGTTCCTAATATTGCATTTTTCATATATATTAATCCTCCTCCCCCGCCACCACCACCATGACGACCACCTCCACCGCCTCCACCAGCAACAATTAAAATATCACATTCAGTAGTTTCGCTAAGTGTTAAATTATATTCAGATTGATTTGAACTGTTTGTATTAGTTGAATCATATTTATAATATAAAATTTTACTATCGTCAATTTCACAACCATATATATCAAAATCTGCCATTGCTAAAATAGTTGAATCGCCAACTTTATTTACTACTAAAGCAAAATTATTATAAGCTTTAGATGATAATATTTTTTTTTCATAGGCAATATTATTAATATTATTATACGATTCTGTAAAATTCGTATTATCTATTTTTAAATTTTCATTTAGTACAATATCCCAATCAGTACCATTATTACTTCCATATAATCTATAATTTCTTGGTAATCTATTTAAATAAGTAGTATTATATAATATTCCTGAAAATACTATTTTTGTTGGAATAATTTTTATTGGCATCTCAATTGATACCCAGTCACCTTTATAATTATCCCCTGCTAAATCTTCATTGCCATTATATTGCCCTTGTGCTATTATTGGTATAATATATACTTCATGTGATATACTATTGCCAGATTGGAAACCAAATTCAGTATTATTATTTAATGTAATTTCTTTCCATTCTGTTGTAGAATCGATATCATTCCACGAAGATGATGATGATGATCTATATCTTAAATGAATATCTGTTTTATTTTGATCTGATTTCCATCTTATTATTATACCTGCTGGATTATTTACAGAATATATAACATCACCATTAACATGATTAATATAAGGAGAATTTGCTAAATTTCTATCATTTGTAAATATTGCATCCCAAGAACCTAAAAGCCAACTTAATCTAGCTTCGCTTGACATTGGTGCATGAAATATTAAATTATCATCCTTTGTTGCATAATAACTATAATTATTTGCAGCCCACGTTGCATCATTTTCGGGCGCAGATGTGCCTTTAGCAAATATGTAATTGGGACTATGTGAATTAGTCGAATATTGTGAAGAAAATTTAACAGTATATGTACCATTGCCATAATCATTATCAGTTATATTATATGTTTCTGGAGAAAGACCATCTAATTTTTTGAATGAAGTTGCTCTAGCATTGGCATGTGGATATAATCTTTCGGAACTTATATTTTGTAATAATTTATCAGTATTCCAATACCATTTTAATGAAGATATACTATCTAAAATAGATCTATTTGAATTTACTAATTCTAATTCAATGAATTTATTTGCTATATTTTCAGTATTTTTAATTCTAATACTTTTTGGTTTAGTTTTTATTATTACTATACCTGAACCACCATTTGCACCATTTCTTTGACTTCCGCCACCTCCCCCTCCTCCGCCACCACCAGTATTATTAGCACCAGCTGTTGGAAATCTTCCCCGCTCTCGACCACCATTACCACCACCTGCTTTACCGTCACCACCATTTGATCCAGATGTTGTATGATCCCATGTTCCACCGCCTCCTCCGCCACCATATTCTTTATTTTCACCAGTTATAGAAGATATAAATCCATTACCACCGTGACCTGCTATATTACCAATTTTAGTACCACCATTTGAATTAAGAATTAATTTTTGTATTTCATTATATAGTAATTCCTTATCATAAATTCGCAAATCTTCTATTAATCCATTTGTTGTACTTGTTAATATTGTTCCACTTTTAACAAATGATCCTAAACCTATTAAATTACCAAAAGCAGGTGTGCTCCAATATGTAGATGTTGATTTTTCTTCATTTAATATACCATTTATATATAATTTTAAATCAGATTTATTTGATATTGCAACAATATGATACCATGTATTAATTTGTATAGAATCATTAGACCATACTTCAATCCAACTATTACCAGTACCTTGTTGTCTTTCTAATTTTATTTTTTGTTGAGTTGTTTCTAAATACAAATTAAATCCACATCTAGGTGATTCTGTATTATCATATCTAGATAATATACTACAATGTGTAGTTAATTCACTTCTATAAAACCATAGACTAATACTCCAAATATTATCATCAAATAATCTTGACAACATATTACTATTAATTGTATAAATACCAGAACCAATATCAAAAGCTTTATTAATTATACCATTTTGAAATATTATTGATCCACTATTTTTTATAATGTAATTATTTTGAATATTATCTAAAAGATTATTTTCAAATTTATACCATGATTTCAAATTTATTTTATCACAATCTAATATTGAATAATAATATCCTCCTCCGCCACCACCACCATAATTACTATCTGAATTTCCTCCATTGCTCGAATAAGTACTTAAAACACCTAAATGACGATTATCTTCATTTGGACCAGTAGCACCACCGCCACCACCTCCTCCTTGAGAATTATACACAATATTATTTATTTTGTAACTATAACTAATAATAGAATCAGCTGGTTCACCATAACTATTACCACCACCTCCTCCTCCTGCTGTTATATAATTATTAGAATTTAAATATAATCTACTATAATTACCATTGTGTCCTGCTTCATAATTTAAATTTGGTCCACCGCCAATACCACCTTTTCCAACTTTTACATTATATAATCCCTTATTTAATTTAATATCATTAAAATATATTACATCTCCGCCGCCCCCACCACCACCATATTCACCACCGCCACCACCACCCCCAACAATTAATATTTCACAATCGCTTGAACTAGTTAATTCAAAAGTATATTCAGTGTGATTATCATCGGTATTATTATGTGTAAATTCATAATATAAGGAATTACTTTCTACGTCGCCATCAACTATTTTATTGAGGTAATAATCATTTATTGTATTATTTGCATATAAATTATATATTTCATTTTGATCTAATTCTTTATCGTAAAATCTTAAATCATCAATTATACCATATGCATTATAATCACTCATAAACCCCCCTTCTTTAAAATATGCACCTATGCCAATTTTATTTTCATTAATAGTTCCTACAAAATCAGTTGTAGATGTCCATGGTGATGAAATTGTTTCAGAATTATCTAATATTCCATTTATATATATTTTACTACCAGTATTATGACATATTACTGCAACATGACACCATTTATTATAATTATTTATAAATGAGAAATTTGTAAGATTAACAGACCATGAATTAGTATTATATAATCTCTCAAATCTTAATACACCTGGAGAACTATCTGATGAAGAATATAAACTTATATTAAACCCACCTCTAGGATTACCACCAGAATCATATCTTGCAATAATTCCCATAGATTGTGAAGAATCTAATTCTGTAACCTTAATCCAAAAAGTAATAGTCCATAAATGACTTTCGACTAAATTAACTAATTTAGAACTATCTATAGTAAATTTATTACCATCTGTTTTAAGTCCCTCTTTAAATATGCCTTCAGGATAAATTTCAGAATCATTTGCTGTTAATATTGAATTGCCAATTTCATCATTTAAATTTCCATCAAATTTAAAGTGTGATATTAAATTACTTGCAATATTTTCTTTTTTAATTTCATTGTGATGTAATTGCTTTTTATTATATTTAATTAATATTATTCCATCGCCTCCTTTTCCACTTGTTCCTCCCGCATTCCTATTACTACCACCGCCACCTCCTGTGCCATCAATTCCACTTTCTGCAGTTTCACTATTAGATCCTGTACCGCCACCACCTTGACCTCCAAGACCTTGAGAACCAGTGCCAGATCCAGATCCTCCTCCTCCTGCAAACCATCCAGAAACACCATATTCAGTACCAAAAATATGAGAAAAATTCATGCCTGGACCACCATTACCTCCAGTATCACCACTATGTCTTGTACCAGGACCACCTGCACCACCTCCTCCGCCTCCAGAATAACTACCGCCTCCCTGTGCACCATTATTACCATATCCACCACTTTCTGAAGTAGATTGATTGCCTATGCCACCAGCACTATTATTACCACCACCACCTCCACCTGAACCACCATTACCAGTAGTATTATTATTACTACTAGACCATCCACCACCTTTACCACCACCTTCAGCAGTATAGTTAACGGTATTACCGTAACTATCCATAATATCAATTATAGTATTTTCGCCTTTATTGCCACTAACATGATTATTATTTGAAACAGCATCTCCTCCTTTTCCAATAGTTAAATTAGCAGAAGAAATTTTAATATTATTTAAATATATTAAACCACCTGCACCTCCGGCACCAGAATCTCTTACAGCACCTGATCCACCTCCGCCAATTATTAATACATCACAATCTGTATCGTTTGGAAAAGTAATAGAATATTTAGTATTATTAGTATTTGAAAATTTAATAACTAAATCTGGTGAAACAATTCCATTAACTTCCTTAATTTTTAATATTTGACCTGGCGTATATGTAGTAGTATATGTTTTAAATTGATTTGAAGAACAACCTTCTATATAAACATCGTCAATATATAAGTATGTTGAACCACCAACATGTGGATTACCGTAATATACAGAAACAAAATTGTAATCAGAATGTAATGGTAATTCAATATAACCATCACCAGGATGTAAATATAAACCACCTTGATAAAAACTATTAAAATTAGTTTTTGCACCTATACTATTTGCATAATTAGTCCAACTATATAAAGTATTATATAAACTAAAATCATAAATATATTCAAGATTAGAATTATAATAAAATCCAATAATATTATAATGTTGAAATTCTTTTTTAATAATACTTGAATACGATGATGATAATATATTTTTAGGTAAATCATCTGTGTATTTAACATATACACCAGCTTCAGCATTACCTAATGTGCCATATATTTGTGAATATATCATATTTGTATTATAACCCAAATCATTAGTTAATATAGTTGCATCAGTTTCATATGTTTTATCAAGTTTTACAAAATATAATGGTATTTGTGGATCGGGATAAGGAGTACCATTATGAACGCCATAGTTTCTATTATAAATTATTTGATCATAATTAGGACCATTAAAATGCGTAGAAATATTTTCATTAAAACCATTTGGGTTATTGGTAGTTTTATAAGCATGAGGATAATTAGAATGATAACTATATGTACCTGAATGTTCACTAGCTTTTTTCATTTCATAATTATTAAAAACGATCCATCTATCTTTATATTTTGAATTAATATAACTATCATGCATAATAAATAAATAAAATTTAACTTTTGAATCATCAAAAGATATAGCCCATTCTGAATTGTTATCATTCATATTACCAGTTGAAACATTTCCATTTATAACGGATCCTTCAAAAGTATTACCATAATAAAAAGATGTATTATTAAGTGGTTTGTGTTTAATTTTAATCCAATCACTCATTTGAGTAATATTTTGAATATTTTTGTTATAGTAACTAAATCCATTATATATAGTAGGCGAAACATCATTATTATATTCTATCAATTTAGTATTAAAATTTGTTTTAATATTGATTAAATTAGTTCTATCATTATTATTAAAATTATTAATATTTGTAAATTCGATTTCATCAATATTTAAATCATAGTTAATTGTATTAGATATACCTTGTAATTTAATTTTTTTTATATAACTAGTCATTAATTAATAATTTAAGGTTCTATTTATATATTATTATATATAAATAGAATAGAATGAGTAATTATTATAAAGTAATTGATGGATTAGAATATGATTCTGCATTATTAAAAGAGGCTGAAGAATGTATAAAAGGACAGGGTGACGGTAGAATATCAAAAAAAGATGTAGATCAATTACTATTAAAAATAATGGATAGATCAAAAATAACAGAAGTAGAATATAGAACTATATTTTATATATTAGAAAAATTTAAATTTACAGATGAAGGATTAAAATATTTTGCGAATAGATTACAAAAAAAATGATAATTAAATTATTTAAATATAAATTAATTTAAAGAATTAAAATGAATAGTAGTGATAAATCATTTTTAAAAGAGTATCATAATTGTCATAATAATCGTATGAATAATATACATATGAGAGAAGCAATTGATTTGTCAAATAATAGTGATGGTGGTCCATTTGGAGCAATAATTGTAAAAAATGAACATATTATAGGAAGAGGAAATAATAAGGTAACAGTAAATAATGATCCTACAGCACATGCTGAAATTATTGCAATAAGAGATGCATGTCAGAATATTAAAAATTTTTCTTTAGAAGGTGCAACAATATATACAAGTTGTGAACCATGTCCGATGTGTTTATCTGCAATATATTGGGCGAGAATAGATAAAATATATTATGCAAATACAAGAGAAGATGCTGCAAATATAGGATTCGATGATAAAGAAATATATGAAGAAATAAAAAAAAATATAGATGAAAGAAAAATTAAAATGATAAAAATAGAAAATACAGATGCAAATAAAGCATTTTTAAATTGGAAAAATAATTCAGAAAAAATTGATTATTAAGTATCATTATTATCATTATTATCATATGGAATGAAAAATTTATTAGGAGGTGGTAATTTATTTTGAAAAATATTGTAAACACAATCAGTTCGAATAAATGAGATAGTTGATAATATACCAATCAAATTTATATAATAATTCCTATTATATAATTTATTTTTCATTATATATATTATTATTAATAAATGATTTAAATTATTTTTGTGCAGCTAACCATTTACGAATATTATCTTGATCATCTCTATCAATAGCAGAAATATTAGGTGATACAAATTTATCATAATCTTGGTCATCATAATAATAATGAATATTTGGAATATTTGCTATATCATAAACATCAATATTTTTTTTAAAAATATCATTGCAATCGGTATCATGAAAAAAATTCATATTTGCATTATATTTATCAAGATTAATTATAATATTAGCATCAAAGATATGTTTTATATATGTATCCCAATTAATTAAAGTATTATAAATAATCTCGCTATCAATTATATCAAATTGAGAGTTATATCTAGTAATAAGATTATTATTAATAATTTCATGATTATATTTTAAAATAGATATAGTTAAAATAGTTGCTAAATCATTACGACTAATAGTATTAGAATCTGCATCTTTATAAAAAGTACAATTAATTATATTAATTTTATTGCGATTTTTATTATTAGTTTCTTTAGAATTTATAATAATATTAAATAAATCAACAATATTAGTAAATTTTTTAAAGCAATTAGTATTAGGATACATTTTAGTAATATGATATTTTAATTCATTGAAATTGCTATTTATAATATAATTATCAACATTTAATTTATTATATTTAAGTTTAATATTTTTAATATAATTATTTAAATATAATTTTTGAAGAATTGAATTAATTGTTAAAAGATAAGATATAATATAATTTAGTTTATATTTATTTTTTTGAAATATACAATAAATTTTATGTTCTTTTTCTGAATAATTACAATCATTAGTATGATTAAATGTATTATAATTTTGATTTACAAAACAATCTATAAAATAATTCAAATCATAATTACCAATGTTATGAATATATTTATTTTTAATAATAAATTTTAAGAAAGAATTAATTATAAAAAAATATCTTTCAAAAAGAAGTTTATTATTATCAATATATTCTTGATTATTCCATAAATTTTGAAATTTATATATTAAAAGATCAAAAAACACAATCATATTTTGTTTATTATTATCAAAAATAAAAACATTAGATTTATCAATACAATTAATTTTATTAAAAGTTTTTAAATTAAATGATGGTAATATAAAATTATTATTAATCCAAAATAATATAAGATAAGCATATATATTAATATAATTAAATAATGTTTTGCATTTTTTTTTAGTTGTATTTATATTTAAATTATTAATATATGATTTATCAAAATCTAATATAAAATTATATAATTCGTCTTTATGCGAAGGTTGAAAATAAGAATTACCTACTTTAATATAACTATTTAAATAAATATTATTTATATGAAAATTTTTTAATAGTTCGGATTTTATTTGATTTAATTGAGTTTTAGTTAATGTTGTATTAATTGAAATAGCTTTTTTTAATTTTTCATTAGTTATTTCATAACCAAAATCTGGTTTATTAGTACCAATATTATTCCAAACTAATCCAATTTCTGTATAAGTATTATTAATATATTCTGTAAGTTTGTTTAATAATAAATAATTATTATTAGTATTACATGAATCATCACAAAAATATTTAATTTTTTTTAAATTTTTTTTATTGTTAAATAATTTATCATACATTTTTGTTAAAATATCTTTTTTTTTAAAAAGAGTACCAGCATAATATATTTGATTATTGGAAAGATCTAAATTATCATTAATATTTTTAATAACCATAATATATATTAACTATATTCTATTAATAAAATATATTATAATAAGTTAATAGAATGAATATAGAAGTTAAACCAGACGAATGGGTATTAGAAAATAGAATAGGTTTTAATAAAAAAATATATAATACATTTAATCGAAAAAATTATAAAGATTTAAATAAAAAAGAGAGTTGTAAATGCGAAGATGATAAATGTGAAATCGATGTTAAAACGGTTAGTTTATTTCCTCATCAGAGAATATTAAGAGATTATGTTCAATTTGATAGTCCATATAGAGGTATATTAGCATATCATGAATTAGGTTCGGGTAAATCAGCAGCATCAATAGCTGCAGCAGAAGGATTTATAGAGAAAAGAAAAATATATGTATTAACACCGGCGTCATTAGCAAAAAATTATGAAAATGAATTAATGAAAATATCAACAATTGGTTTAAATATGAAAAAATCATGGTCTTTATTAAAAATAAAAGGAACAGGGAAGTCAAAAAAATTAATAGAAAAATTAAATGAATATGGTATAAATACTAAATTTATAAAAAAAGATAATTTAGTATGGGTACCACTATATAATAATAATATGGATGATGAGGTTGATATTATAGAAAAAAATATAAGTTACAATTCAATAACAAAAAAAGATAAACAAAAAATAGATGAAACTATATTACATATAATAAGAAATAGATATACATTTATAAGTTATAATGGTTTAACACAGAAAATGATATTAGAAATGGGTAAGAAAATGTTTGATAATTCATTTGTAATTGTAGATGAAATTCATAATTTTATAAGTAGAATAGTAAATGGTTCAAAATTAGCAAGAGCAGTTTATAATAATTTAATGAAGGCGGAAAATTGTAAAATGGTATTATTATCCGGTACACCAATTATAAATAATCCATATGAGATTGCTACATTAATAAATTTAATACGGGGTCCAATGAAGATACATAATCTAAAATTATTAAGTAATTCTAAAGAACCAACAATAGAATTAATAAAAGATAAAATAAAAAGTACAGAATATGAAAAATATATAGATTATATATTTTTTAAAAATTCAACATTATCAATTGCATTATTACCAGATGGATATATGAGAAAAAATAAAAATGCAGAAATAGAAAAGAAGATATGGAAAATAACAGAAAGTAAATTAATTAGTAATATAAAAGATTTGATAAATGATAAAGAAATTAAATTTGGTGCAAAAATAACAGAAGAATATTTTTATGCTTTACCAAATGAAATAGAAGAATTTAATAAATTATTTATAGATAGTACAAAAGAAGAAAAACCAGAAATAAAAAATATAGATTTATTTCAAAGACGCATATTAGGAACAGTAAGTTATTATAGAACATCCGGTAGTGAATTTTTTCCAAAATTATATCCAATTAATATTAAATATTTAAATATGACAAATCATCAATTAAGTATATATGACGAAGTTCGAACAAAAGAAAGAGCAATAGATGAAAGAAATAAATTTCAGAAGAAGGGTGTATTAGATGATAAAAATTCTGTATATAGAGCATTTAGTAGAATGGTATGTAATTTTGCATTTCCAACTGAAATTAAAAGAACATTTCCACAAGATATTAGAAAATTATTAAAAAAAGAAATGGATATACAAGAAGAAGAAGATAAAGAAGATGAAAAAGTAGACATTAAAACAGTTGTAGCACAACAATATGAAGAATCATTAACAAAAGCACTAAATGAATTAGATACAAATGATTATTTATCAAAAGAAAATTTAAAAAAGAAATATAGTCCAAAATATTACGAAATGTTACAGGATATTGAAACATCACCAGGATCAGTATTAATATATTCACAATTTAGATCGGTAGAGGGATTAGGAATATTTATGAAAACATTAGATAAACAAGATTATAAACAAATATCATTAATAAAAACAGAAAATGGTTATGAATATGAAGATATATCTGTATTTGATGAAAAATATGATAACAAGAGATACATAATATTTAGCAATGATCGCGAAAAAACTAATCAATTGATGCATTTATTTAATGGAGATTATAAACAATTAGATCAAAATTTATTAAATTTATTACCAGATAGAATTAAAAATGATATTAAATATCAATTATATGGTAAATTAATTAAAACAATGATGATTACGCAGTCAGGTGCAGAAGGTATATCACTTAAAAATGTTAGAAGAGTTTTAGTAATGGAATATTTTTGGAATTCAGTAAGAATAAATCAAGTAATCGGGAGAGCAGTTAGAACATGTTCTCATGAATTATTACCTAAAAGTGATAGAAATGTTGAAGTATTTTGTTATTTAATGAAATTAACAAAACAACAATTAGATAAAAATTTTACAATAAAAAGTTTAGATAAAGGTATAACAACAGATGAACACATATATAATATAGCATCATCTAAGGAAAATTTAATAAATCAATTTTTAAAATTATTAAAAGCTGCATCATTTGATTGCATAATAAATTCAAATCAAAATAAACCATTAGAAAGTGGTTATAAATGTTATAATTGGCCAATAAATGTAGATAATAATAAATTATCATTTACTAAGGATATAAATAATGATAATAAAATATTACTACATGATAAATTAAAAAAGAAAAAAACAGGAAAGGGCAAAGTAGTATTAATAAATGATATTAAATATGTAGAATTAAATAAAAAATTATATGATTATGAAAGTTATATTAATGCAGGTATTTTATTACCAATTCAAAAATAAATTTTAGATATAAAAATAAAATATTATTATCATATAATGGAAACCAATATTAATACTTGTATCTATAGAGCGAGATGCAAAAATAGTAAATGTTCTAATATATGTGATCTAAATATGAATTTTTGTAAAGATCATATTAAATATAAAAATATTGGATTATTTGATATTATTAATAAAGCATGTGGTAATAAAACAGATTTATTAAATAATAAATGTATATATGATATATTTAAAGAAATTTTTAAATATTCTGATTCAGAAGAATTAAAAAAAAAATTATTTATTAGGACACTTGCATATTTATTTAGTTCTGGTAATATAAAGAAAATAGCAAAATATAATAATATAAAAATAAAAAAAAAAGCGAAAGGTGATATAATAAATGATATGTATTTAGTTATATATAATACATATAAATTTAAAAGTAAAAATTTAAAGTATTTAATAATAATACAAAAAAATATAAAAAAATATATTATTAAAAATATAAATAAAATTTATAAATATGATTATATAACAAATAAAGAAGATCCATTTACGTTAGAAAATATAAATGAAATAGAATCTAATTTAAAATTTTATTTCAAAGATATTGATAATCAAATATATTGTTTTAATGCTATTGAATTTGAATATTACTTGAGAAAAAATAAATTACATCCATATACTAAAAATTATATAAATAACACTATTATTGAAAAATTAAAATTATTTATTAATTATAATAAATTAAAAATAAAATCTAATAATTATTATATTGAAGAAAATTGGAATACACCAGAACAAGCTTATACCGATGTTGTATATTATATGGAAAAAATAGGTTTTTATAATAATATATTATGGTTTAATGAATTAACATTTGGTAATGTAATACATATTATACATGTATATCAGGATTTAACAGAAAATATTAATATAAATTATAAATTTTTTGAAAATAATATTATTGATACAATGGATAATAACAATTATCAATTTAAATTTTCTAAAGAAATAATAAATTTATTTATAAATGGCAATGATCATTTTATTTTATGTTGTAATTTTGTAAAATCTTTAGCAATGGTATCTAATAAATTTTATAATAATATACCAGAATGGTTAACTAATATAACAACAAATGAAAATAGATTATTTGGTAATCAGTTTGCAATTTATTTAAATAATACAGATAGAATGATTACAAGCGAATTAAATAATGAAAATAATATAGTAGAAATGCAATTAGAAAATATAATAGATCCCGCAACAGTATATTATTTATTAGATATGTTAAATAGAAATAATTAATATATTTTTATATTTATAAGAAGAAATAATGGATAATCATGAATTATATTATGATTTTAATAAAAATAATAAACCCAAAATTCAAGAGTATAAAAATGATAATATAAATAAAAATACAGTTCCATATGCGATTAAAGCGAAAATTGCATTATATTGTATTATATTATTTGTAATATTATCGCAAAAAAGTACATATAAAATATTAGATTTTATTATAAAAACTTTTAGAAAAGATACTAATGATATTATTGATGATGATGATAATCCATTAATATTTGGATTAGGGATAATGAGTTTAATATTTGCTATAATAATAATATTTTTGATTTAATTAATTAAAGTGTAAAAATATAATAATAATAAATATTTATATAAATTAGAACATTTAAATTATGTCACTTGAAAATACTAAAATAAAATCAGAATTAATTATAACAGATAATGAAAATTTTGAAACTGTCCCTTTAATTAAAACTAATAATTCAAATACTGGAGAAAAACTAACAGTAGAACAGAAAAAATTATTACAAGGTTATAAAGATAAGAGTTTTATTGTTGCTATTTTAGCAAAAAGATCATATGAATTCTTTTCAACGATTAAAAGTTTTGTAAATGTTCCTTTAATATTATCAAGCACTAGTTTAGCTATTTTAAATAGTGCTTCTTTAACTGGAGAACAAATGAAAATACCTAACATTATAATAAATAGTATTACCGGATTAACTCTTGCAATGATAAGTAATTTTAAAATTACAGAAAAAGTAACAGTATTTCAAAATGTTTCTTCAAAAATGAATAAATTAAATCATAGAATTGAAGAAGCTATGATAAATGATATTGATAATCTAAATAAAGATAAAATGTCTATGTTTATTAAAGAATATGAAGCACTTGTTGAAAGTTTAGATTATCCATTTCCAACTAGTATTAAAAAAAAAGTATATACTAGATATAAAAATAGTGGATTAAAATTACCAAATGCTTTAATTGGTTTTGATGATATTGCAATTACAGATTTAAATGCTAATAATTTCAACGGTTTAGATTCTGTATAATTTTTTTTATTAAATTATATTATATCTATTTAATTTATTACATATGGTTTATTTAAATTAATTATTTCTTTATTAGATGGTTTATTATATACGTCTGAATGATAATTAAATAACACATCAAATAATCTACTTTCAAAAGTATCATATGGATTAGTTAATCGTATCATATTATCGCGAATATTAATTGCTCTATTTATTTTATGTTTTAATTTATCATTCCAACCACCATCATTATTTCTTATAAATGCATTTAATACTCTATAATAATCGGCATATTTTTTATTAAAATGTAATGGTGATGTTAAACCATAATCCCATATTATCCATAAATACCCATAATTTTTTAAATATATATCACGATTAAATATTTTATAATGTATATATCCACCTGGTTTTATTTTATGATATAAAAAATTTCCCCAATGACAATCATTATGTGATAAATTTATTTTTGTATGAAAAGTCAATATACTTATAAATATTTGTTCTAATGAATTTATTAGTATATTTTTATCATTTTTATGTTTGCATTCATGCATAAATGTTTTTAAATCGCCTGAAAATATTTCATTAAAACTAAGAATAAAATTATTACATTTTCTTACTGCTTCAGGTAATAGTAAATTTTTATTTTTTAATTCATTATTTTTTGTTATAGAACCATTATAATATAATATTGGAAAATGTGGAGTAGTTTCATTTAATGTAAATTCTGTAACAGTTTTTAATAATTTTGTTTCTTCAATATTTCCTTGCGTAGAACACATTATTTTACCACATATATTATAATATTTATCATTTATTTTATATTTTGTATTATATATACTACCATAAACACTATCAGTACCTATTTTTTTAAATAAATGTATATCATCATATAAATTATAGTTATTTAGTTCATTAATTTTTAAAGCATTTGTATTTATGTTATGATTATATAATTTTTTTATATCATTACTTTTTACTATTTTATGAAACCCTTTTTTTATTTCATGACCATATCTAATACGATTTCTTAATGTGAAAGTCTTAGTTATAAATGGCAATAAATGTTTTACAATTATTTTTGCAGCTTTTTTTTTATGATTGTTAGAATTCAATTTAACTTTTTTCCATATTTTTTTTAATTTTGATATTTTTTCTAAACTTGTTAATGATTTTTTTGATGTTTTGATTATTGTTTTAGGTTTTTTATTTATTTGAATATCTGGAATTTTATTACATCTACCAGTTTTTTTATTACATATTTTATTTTTTTTTTTACATATTAATTCTTTCTCGCTAGTACATAATAATTTATTATTATTTATTTGAATATCTGGAATTTTATTACATCTACCAGTTTTTTTATTACATATTTTATTCTTTTTTTTACATATTATTTCCTTCTCACTAGAACATTCTACCATTTTCTATTAATATATAATATTTTAAAGATATTTTATATATGTAATAATATATTTTTATAAAAATATTCTACTAATGTTTCCCATCTATAGTGTGTTAAAATATGTTTTCTACTTTTAATACCATGTTCTTTTACTAATTCTGGATTTGTAAAATATTTCCAAAATGCTTCAGCATATTCATCTGCTGATGTTAGTTCTGCTTTACCACCAATGCCCATAGATTTACAATCTAAATATATAGAAACCGTTGGTTTTATTAATAATGAATATTCATCTGATAAAAATTCTCTCATACCACCAACATATGATGATATTTGAGGTTTACCTAATCCAGCACCTTCAAAACCACATAATCCAAATCCTTCGCCGTCAGCAGTATTTAAACCAACATCACATGCATTATATAATAAATTAATTTCTCTATCTGATAATTGTTGTGGACTATCAACACTATAAATTGTTTTTTTAGCATATTCAATAGGAACATTTGTAAATTTTATTTCATTCTCTAATAAATCCATTAAATCCCAGTATCCATTGATTGATGTACCAATAACTAATTTTATATTTCTTTTAATATTATTATTATCAGTATTATTGATAATATTTTCGTTATAATGTTTTTCAATAAATTTACACCATGCTATAATAGTAGTATCCCATCTTTTTCTAGGTTGATTTCTATTTAAATTTAAAATCAAAAAATCATCTAATGGTAATTTAAAATATAATCTTGCAATATCCATATCAATTGGATAATATAATTTTTCATCAAAACCATGAGGAAAATAAAACATTTTATTTTTTTTAATACCTAATTTTATAGCAATATCTTGCCAATAAGGCGTGAACGTAATAATACCATCAAAAAAAGAATTTAGTAAATTAATATAATCTTTTTTTTGATATGGATAAACTTGATCTATATATGATACTAATTTAAAATTTTTTTTTTCATCCCAACATTCTTTAACAATTGTCTGTGTTAATGCTGTTGTAATAATATTATCATTAAAAATTATAATTACATCTTGCGGATGTTTTTTTAAATAAGTTCCTATTTCTTTTTCTCCAAAACCATTTCTTTTTGGATTTTCATTTGCCATAGCATCATATAGAATAATTTTATCTGATATATCTTTTCTTATATTTGATCCTTTAGTATTATTAACATTTTGAAATCCATATATTGTTAATTCTATATCATCATATTTTTCCATATGTTTACATATATAATATACAACTTTAGAATAACCATTACTTGTACCAATTGGATATGTACCACATAACATTACTCTTTTTTTATTATTTTTTGATTTATACCACCAATTATTATTTAATATATTTTCATTTTCTTTATTATTTAATATATTTTGATTTTCTTTATTATTTTCTTCTAATGAATATTGTCCAACAATAATTGTGTTATTGAATAATTGATTCATACTTATTTAATATTTTAATTTACTAACTTCTTATATATTATATAATTTAAAATAGTTTGATATTTTAATAAATCCATCTAAAATTAAATTATCAATATCATCATTATTAAATTCTAAATCAACATTTTGACTATTAATTTCAAATGGTATAAAATCTCTTATTGGAGAATCTTCTATTACAAGTATATTTGCATTATCTTTATTAATATATTTTATAAATGTAGTTTCTGCTAATTTTATAAATAATATTTCAAATATTCTTTTATTAAAATCTGTAAAATTAATATTATCATTCTCTATATTTTTTATATAATAATTTGATGATATTTTAATTACTATGCCCAATATATTATCTTTATGTACATTTTCAAATATATTTAATGGAAAATTATTTGTTAATAAACCATCAACATAATATTCATTATTTATTTTAACTGGTATTACTAAATATGGTATTGCCATAGAAGCACATGTTGCATCAAAAATACTAACATTTGGATAATTATCAGTCGAAAATATAATATTTTCACCTGTATTTATATTTGTTGTACTAATATATAAATTTTTACCAAATTTTTTCGATAATTCTACAAATGTAATATCATTTATATTATATTTTTTATTAATGTATTTTCTTAATTTATTTAATATTAAATTTAAATCTAATATACCATTATAAATAAATATATTACCCAAATTATTATTATTAATTGTGATATTCTTGTCACATATAATTTCTTTTATAATATTTTCTAAATCAATTATATCTATATTTAAACAAAATGCTAAAGCAAAAAAAGATCCTATTGAATTACCTGCAACATATTTTACATTTTTTAATTTATTTTCAATATATAAATATCTTAATACACCTAACATACATACACCATATAATCCACCTCCGGATATTGCAAGATGTGAATAATCAGTCATAATTTATATTATTTTAATAATTCTTAAGTTATTATATTTTTTAACTAGTATTATTAATTTTTATTTCTAATTCTACAAAATTTGATTTTTTTGCCTTATCTTCTGAAAAAAAATCTTTTAAATTATTATTTATATATATCTTACCATTACTTAATAATAAATATCCATTTAGACCATTTTTATTGATAACTAAATCTTTTATAAAATAATTACCTATATTTATTTTTTCTAAATATCTTTTTTTTCCTACAATATCGAAATGCGATATATATAAATTATTTATAATTAAATATATTGATCTAAGATAACCTATTTTATAAACTAGAATTTTTGATACTAAATAATTTGGTAATTCTATTTTTTGCTTTAAATCAGGACATGGAAACATCGCATTACATTTGATATTATATTTATCAAATGGATTTGATCTTTTTATTTCTTCTAATTTTTTATTTGATGTTTTATCATATGTATATTCAAAAAATGATTTATTAGTACCAAATATTACACCTGATTTTTTAATTCCTTCTGCTACTCCTATTGAAGTTATATCATTATTAGTTTCTAATATTTCATAAAAATTCCATATTAAATTGCCATATTCATCTTCATAATTATCAAGATTTTTATCAGATTCTTTATATTGATATTTCCATCTAGCTTTATCTCTATCTTCTTCTTTTTTATTAATATATCTAGGTTCCTGTTCTTTTTTTATTTTTCCTACTTTAATTTTCTCGTTATTAATTGCTACAATTATTATATTACCATCTGGCGTACATGCTATTGAATTTATATTTTTATTTTTTACATTTGGATCATTAATTATTTTAAATTTGTATATACCATCATAATTATTTATATAATTATCTATTCCCTTACATTCATTAATACAACCTATAGTATCACTTGATATTAAACCTTCATTATTATTAATTAATATACCGTTATTCGTAGATATATATATATAATTATAATCTTCGGAGTGAATTAAATCATGTCCTTTTAAAGTACTTATATGATTCCAAAAATCACCATTATTTGTACTTAGAAATATATTTTTTTCAGTTCCGAATAATATTATTTTAAATTTATTTTTTCTAACTTCTAATAAATAAATTTTAGACCATTTATTATTTTTTGGCAGTTCTTTTTTTATCCAATTTTTTCCATAATCATGTGATATATACATTAAATTTTTATTATTACTGAAACCAATTATTGTTGATCCATTTTTTTGAGAACAAGATATACCATCTATTATTATTTCAGTATCTTCATTTTTTATTTCATTTTTATCTACTTCATTATTTTGTGCTTTTTCTATTTCTTTTTTCTTTTTATTTATTTTTTCTACTGTTTTTATTATATTTTCATTACTATATTCTTGATCTATTAATTCATTTTCATATTTGGTTAAATTATTATTATTTGTATAATTTTTTTCATTATTTTTTTCTATTATATTATCATCATCATTTTCATCATAATTATAATTATTATCATTATCATTATCATTATCATTATCATTATCATTATCATTATCATTTGAATTTAGATTATTCTCAATATATATTGGTTCGGAATAAGAATATTCTTTAATATCAGATGGATATGTGCGAATATTATTTAAATTATTATTTTTTACTTTCCTTCTAACTTCTCTTTCATAATATATATATTCATTTTTTAATACTATAAAATTTTCACGATTATAATAATAGTCATAAAATAAAACTATTAATATTGATAAGAATATAAATATAATCAATGCAATATAATAATAATCCATTATTAATTAATCTCTAATTAATAATATTTTTTAATTATTTATAATCTTAATATAGTAGATAGATATTACTTTAAATGTTAAAAATTAATAAACAAGCATTATGTATTAGAAAAGTTTCTAATTTTTCTAAACAAGAAAAAAATCATAAAATAGATAAAGATAATTTTGATTTAAAAGATTTTAATAAAAATTTAGAAGATATTTCACCAAAAGCAATTGCATTATTGAATAATATTGAAAAATTAGATAAAGCGGATATGATTAATCATAAAAAAAAATTCAAACATGTTATATATACAGATATTAAAGATTCATCTGCGGGTTCAAAAATGATAGCGGCTAGTATGATGACAAAAGGATTTACAAATATATATGATAAAAATTTAAAAATAGATGATAATAAAATATCAAAAAATTATAATAATAATTTTGCACTTTTATGTAGTGTTCAGATATATAATAAACCTTTTCCTGTTAAATTAAAAAATAATATAATATCAAAATATAATGAACGACCGGATAATATATATGGTAAAAATATTAGATTTATTATAATAGATTCAGGTTATAAAGAAGGCATTGATTTATTTGATGTTAAATATATTCATATATTTGAACCATTAATAACTAATTCAGATGAAAAACAAGTTATTGGTAGAGGTACTCGTTTTTGCGGTCAAAAAGGTTTAGTATTTGAAGCCAATTTAGGATGGCCTTTACATGTATATAAATATAATTCTAATATTCATTCTACAATTGATCCGATAGGTGACACAAATGTTCATGAGATGTTTATGTATTATAGTGGTATTGATATATCTAAATTATTATTTTCACCAGAATTAGAAAATATAAGTAAGTATGGTGCAATTGATTATGAATTAAATAAAAATATACATAATTTTGGAGATAAATCATTAAGTAATAATAAAAATATTTATACAAAATATAAAAATACTTTATCAAATTCATTTCATTTAGCAAATAAAGTTAAAGATCCTTTATTAATTAATAAAAAATCAAATGGTGGTGGTATTAAAGGTAAAAAAAAAAGGGGTTTAAATATAAATTTGGAAAAATCACCAAATAAAATATTAAATTTTGTAAAAATGCGTAAATATATAAGTGAAAGATTTAGTAAATATAAATGGGATTCTATTGTTTTTAAAAATAATTGTGTAACTAATGATGATAATAATAAATTTTATGTTAGTAAAAAATATAAATCAGTTGGTGGAAATAAAATAATAAAAAAAACAGAAAAAACTTGTACTTGTACAGAAAAAGAAGTAGAAAATGATATAATAGTAGATAAGGAAAAAGATAATAATGTTGTAGATAAAGAAATAAATGGTAATAATGGTACGGATGGTACAGATGGTACAGATGGTATGGATGGTACGGATAGTAATAATTTAATAAATGGTGGAAAATCATTACCTTTGCCATTAAAAAATGCACCACCATCAATAGCACCAAAAGATGAAAGATTAATAACATTAACTCCAACACAGGAATTTGTATCAAAATATTTTAATAGTTCTTCGGCATATAAAGGATTATTATTATGGCATAGTGTAGGTACTGGTAAAACATGTTCTGCTATAGCTACGGCGACAAAAGGTTTTGAAGAACATGATTATACAATATTATGGGTAACAAAACATACATTAAAAGCTGATATATGGAAAAATATGTTTAAACAAGTCTGTTCTAGTGTAATTAGAAGAAAAATAATAAAAGGAGAGAATGTTCCTAAAGATATAAAAAAGAATTATTTAAAATATTTATCAAATAAATGGATAATGCCAATAAGTTATAAACAATTTTCTAATATGTTATCTGAAAAAAATAAAATTTATAAATTAATGACAAAGATTAATGGTAAAGTTGATCCTTTAAAAAAAACACTTGTTATTATTGATGAAGCTCATAAATTATATTCACCTGATATAAGTGCGGCAGAAAGACCTAATATCGAAATAATGAATAATAAAATCAAGTCATCTTATAAACTATCTGGAAAAGATAGTGTTAAATTATTATTAATGACTGCTACGCCATATACAAGTGATCCAATGCATTTAATTAAATTAATAAATTTAATGAAAGAAGATGATCTAATACCAGATGATTTTGATGAATTTTCTTCAAAATATTTAAATAAAGAAGATAGTACATTTACAGAAAAAGGTGCAGAAAAATATCTAAATAGCATTAGTGGATATATATCATATTTAAATAGAGAAAAAGATGCCAGAAATTTTGCATATCCAGTATTTCATAATATAAATGTTAATGTAACAGAACAAAATAAAGATATAATTGAATTAAAAGAAAATATTGAAAATGAAACTAATATATTAAATCAAAATACAGAAGAATTAGAAACGACAGATTTAAAGGATAAAGAAGGAAAAAAACTATTAAAAAATAATATCAAAGATAATAAATTAAAAATTAAAAATTATAAAAAAGAATTAAAAAAATTACTTGAAAAGGATAATAGTCAAATTACATTAATTAATAGGTGCGTAATTAATAAATAGGTGCGTTTTAAAAAAAAAATAGTAATATAATATAGAACACAGAAAAATGTTATCTCGTGGTGGTAGTAAATATCCTTTATTGACAGGTGGTAGAGTGAGAAGAAAAAGAGGTGGCGCAAGCGTACATTTAACTTATGAAGATCAAAAATTTGTTTGTCATCCAGAAGATGTAGGCGTGACACCTCTACCTTCCCCGCCCGACCTGCCTACAACATCAGATTCGACAGTTGTAGAGAATTTAAAAAAAATGTTAGAAGAAAATAGTGCTTCTACCGAAGCTTCTTCAGAAATTGCATCAGAAGAAGTAACTCCTGATGTAAATGAACAACAACAAGACGGTGGTGGAAGAAGAAGAAAAAAAACTAAAAAAGTAACTACTAAAGCGAAACCAAAAACCAAAAAAACCAAACCAAAAAGAAAAAAAAGCGGAGGAACAAGTGGTTGTGCATTAAAAGTTGAAGGTGGAGCAAAAAAGAAAAAAGTAGTAAAAAAAGAAAAAAAAGAAAAGAAAGTAGTAAAAAAAAGTAGAAAAGGATTATATATGGAATATTTAGATAAAAAATATAGTAAAGATCAATTAATGAAAATATGTAAAAAATTAGGTATTAAAATAACAGTAAGAAAAAATGGTAATATTAAACCAATAAAAAAAGAAACTCTCATAAAAAAAATAACAGTATTAAAATTCAATAAATAAAAAGACTATATTATAGAAAGATATCAAATGAATCCACAAGAAATGATTGGAATGACTGGTGGTGGAAATTGTAAAAATAATAATAAATTAGAAAAATGTAATATAAAAACATTACGCGAATATGCAAAAAAATTAAAAATTAAAATAACACATAATAAAAAATATTTATCCAAAGAAAAATTAATAAAAAAAATAAAAAATAAAAAATAAAAAATAATTATATTATTTTTCTCTTAGTATTAATATTAAATAATTTATTATCAATACTATTTTTTATTTCATTATTATGTTGCTGAATCCATTTACCATTTGAATAATTATTAGGTTTAATATTGCAACTTTTTTTATGAACTTTATTACCTCTTAATATTTGTATATCTTTAACATAATCATAATTTTTAGGTTTCATAGGATCATTAATATTTTCCAATATTGATAAGAAATCTTTTTCATTATTATCATTATATTTTTTTTCTAATTCTTTAACATTAGAACATGATAATTCAAGTGATTTTTTTCTTAAATCTTCGCTATTATTATGTTGTATTGGGGTATCTGTTGAATAAGGTGGAACGATAGATGGTAATTCATTTCTATAAACAGTTTTATATTTTAAAGAACAAGTTGTTCCTAATCCTATTTTAGAAGAAACACATATTTTTTCTTGAATAATATCATAATGCAATGGTGGAACATTATTTATATTATTATAAGGAATATCATTATAAGGTATAATATTATTATTAGTATCTAAAGTATTATTCATTATAATTATCTATAATATAATTGTATTATTTTTTAGTGTATTATTTATATAAAAAAATTTATACTTTAAAAATAGAAAATATAATAATGACTTATTATAAAACATCATTTCGGAATATAAATAAAATAAAAAATCAAATTATTCCGAATAATATTGTAGTTTGTTATTATTACACTGATACATGTCCTTATTGTATTATGATTAAAGGTTTAATGAAGGAAATAACAGATTTATATAAAGATAATAAAAAAGTTATATTAATATCAATAAATAGAAACCATATGGAATATTTAAATGAAAATATGCAAATTGATCTAGTGCCTACATTTATAACTTATAAATATGGTAAAAGAATAGCGGAATTTCGAAAAAAAAGAGAATATGAAAATATAATTAATTTTATAAATAAATATGAAAATAAATAATTTTTATTTAAAGATTACGCATTATAATTAAATATATTATGAGTACTAGTACCAAAGGTGATGGTAATTCTTTTATAAATAATGTATTAGAAAGTCATAAAGAACCATCAGAAGATGAATTAACAGATTTAAAATCAATGGTTAACGATTGGTTTAAATATGATGATCAGATTAGGAAATTACAAATAGCAATTAAAGAAAGAAAAGTGCATCAAAGGGCTTTACAAGGAAAAATAGAAAAATTTATGTTCGATTATCAATATAAAGATTTAAATACACAACATGGAAAAATAAAAGCGAATGAAAGAAAAGTAAAGGTCCCAGTTAAAATGACAGAAATAAAAGAAAAAATATTAGAATTAAAACATTTATCTGGCGAAGAGTTATTAAATGAAATTTTCAATAAAGAAAATAGACCGACGGTGTTAAAAAAAAATATAAAAAGAGTTATACCATCGGTAAATTTACAAATTTAATTAATTATCGCATTCAATACATTCAAATCCCATCATTTTATCATATTCATAATTAGTAGAATAATATGTTTTTCTAATATTAAATTTATTAATATATTTTTGACAATTAATACACGGTTTTGAATATTTTAGTATATTACAATTACTAATTCTTACAACAAATAGTTCTGATTTAGATAAAATATCTTTGTTTATTTTTTTTTTAGTTGCATTATTAATTGCAACAATTTCTGCATGCATACTATAATTATTTCTAGATTGATTTGTAAAAATATTGTAACCTTTTCCAATTATATTTTTTTTATATACAATAATTGCACCATGTTTTTGAAACATATTAGACTGTTTAGCCAATTCAGCAGCAATATTTAAATAATATTGCCGACGCATATTAATATTTTCAGATAATTCAAAATCAAAATATTGAAAATAAAGTGAAGTACATATAAGTTCATTTTGTAGTGATTTTAATTCTTTTTTAATATTTTTATATTCTTCATTTGTTTTAATATTAGTAATTTTATTAATTGAGTTTTTCAGTGCAGCCCTCGAATCAATCATTATAAGAAAATTCTAAATTTTTATTAAAATTAACTTGTAATAAAAATATCATTTTTTTTATATATAATCTAAAAAATATTTAAATATAAAAAATGATAATGTATATGTGTATATATTTAATCATTAATATTATATAATTTAAATAAATGACAAGTATAAATGAAGAAGATTATTATTATGATTTAGAATTAGATGAAAAATCTATTACTTGTAAACAACCTAATTTGATATCTATTCAATTAAAACCACATCAATTAGCATGTTTAAAAAAAGCATCTATTATGGAAGGATTTGGAAATATCAAATATTATATTGACAGTTCTAAACATAATGATATATATAATACTTGTTTAAATGGAGAATATAATATTAATACAAATATTGGTATAATAGGTGATATAGTAGGTTATGGTAAAACATTAACAGCATTATCAATTGTATCTGAATGTAAATTAGAAGATATATTTATAAATAAAAAATATGAGAAAAGTTTTATTAGCAATAATAATTATTCATATTTTAGTTATTCTACAGATAATAAAATTATTAAAAAAGATACTAATATAATTAATTCCACATTAATAATAGTACCTAGAGGACCAGTTTATGTACAATGGGAAAAAACTTTAAAACAAGATACGAATTTAAAATATTTAGCAATAGATAATTTAAATTTTATTAAAAAAAATTTACCAAATCCTGAAAATATTACTAATGATATTATTTTAGATTATTTTAATAAATATGATGTTGTATTAATTAAAAATACGACATTGGATGTATTATATAAATATTATAAGGAATATAATAATTATAATTTATCAAATACACGTCATTTTAATTATTTATTAAGATGGAAAAGAGTTATGATAGATGAAGCACATGATATTGTTAAATCTATCCCTATATTACATTATTATTATTTATGGTTAATATCAGGAACTTATGAAGAATTAATTAATTCTATCAGATCACCAGGAAGTATATTATATGATATTAGATCGGTTTTTAATGATATTAAAAATATTAAATTAATGTTAATCAAATGTAAAAAAGAATTTGTAAGAAATAGTTTTAAATTACCTGTACCAGAAGAAAAATTTTATTTATGTAAAATGCCTGTACAATTTATGGCAATTAAAGGTTTAGTTTCTAATAGTATTATTGATAAATTAAATGCAAATGATATTACAGGTGCTATTAAAGAATTAGGTGGTAAAACAGAAACAGAAGATAATATGATTGAATTAGTATTAAAAGATATAAATACAGATATAGAAAATAAAAAAAAAGAAATTGATTACGTAAATATATTAGATATACCTGCTGATATGAAAACTCAAAGATTAGATAAATTAAATAATGATTTACTTAATTTAAATGAAAAATTAGAAAATCTTAAAAATAGAATTAGTGAATTATCTAATAAAACATGTGCTATATGTATGGATTTTTTAAATAATCCCATTATATTAAAATGTACTCATTCATATTGTGGTGTATGTTTAATTAATTGGATTAAAAATAATTCTAAATGTCCTGAATGTAGAAGTCTAATTAATACCGATGATATGATTGCTATTACAAATAATAAAAATGAAGTAAATACAGAACAAATTCTATTAACAAAAGTTGAAACATTGATAAGTATAATTAAAAATAAAAATACTGGTAAATTTTTGGTATTTAGTAAATATGAAACTGGTTTTAATTCAATTATTGAAAAACTCAAAGAAAATAATATAACATTTGGAGAATTAAAAGGTACTACATATCATATGATGAATATATTAGAAGATTTTAAAAATTCAAATATTAAAGTTATTTTATTAAATACATATCATGCTGGTTCTGGAATTGATATTAGTTTTGCAACAGATGTTATAATATTTCATTCAATGGGATTATATAAAAATCAAGCAGTTGGTAGAGCACAAAGAGTAGGTAGAAATGAAAAATTATTTATTCATAATTTATGTTATGAACAAGAAATGCCAAATAATTAAAATCTATATAAACATAATAACTTAAATGATAATTAGTTAAAATAATATGGAAAATACTGTAATTGATGAAAATCGTGTATTAGAAGATGATAAAAAAAAAAGAATAATTGCTCTAGCATTCCATGGAGAAAGTTTTTCTTCTAAATTTTTATTATGCTGGACAAATACTTTAAGTTATTTATGGCAATCTGGCAATTATGAATTTTTAATTGCTTGTGGTGATAATCAATCATCATATCATTCTCGTTTAAGAACATTGGGTTTAAATAATGAAATACATAAACCCTTTAATAATACTAAATATGATTATTGGATATCAATTGATAATAATATGCTTTTTACACCTCAACAAATTATTGATATGGTAGATTCATTAGATGAATATGATGTAGTTACGGGTTTATATAAATGTGATGATGCTATTAATTATAATGTAATTGAAAAATTAGATAATGATTATTTTAGTAAAAATGGATCTTTTAAATATTTAAATCAAGAAAATTTAGATAAATGGAAAAATGATTCTAAATCTAAATATATGGAAGTTGAATATACTGGATTATCTTTTTTCGGTGCAAAATCAGAAGTTTTAGAAAAAATTAATTATCCATATTTTAATGGTGATAATTTAGTAATTCAAAAAGAAGATGGTAATGTATATAATATTGTACCATCGGAAGAATATAATTTATGTAAAAATATTTTAAATGCTGGTTATAAAATAATGTTAAATACCGAATTAAGATTGGGTAATGCGGTTAAATTAGTAGTTTAATTTTTTTTTCTTTTTAAATTATAGGAAAATGAGTAGTACTATTGGAGGGGGTGTTAAAAAAGCTTATGAAGTAATAGGAAAAAAATCTATATGTGGTAAAAAACGCGTTGTATATAAAAGAGTTTCGGGCAAACCTACTAGAAAGGTTTATATGAAACACAAGGGTAAATTCTGTCAAGTTAAAAAATTTGTAGCCGCTATGATTGCTGCAGGTAAGTGGAAAAAAACCACCACTACTAAAAGAAAATCACCTAAACCATGCAAATCTAATCAACATCGTAATCCTAAAACCGGTAGATGTAATAAAAATAAGGTAAAAAAAAGTCCTAAAAAAAGAGGTCGTAAAGCTAAGGCTTAAATAAAAAAAATTAAATAATATTTTATTTTTATTAAAATTTATTAAATATAATTTATTAATTAACATAAGCATATCCTCCAGTATAGCATTTTTTTGCGTGTATGTAAATTTCTTTTGCATTAAAATCGGGATAATTATCTTTAATTAATTTTTTTTGTTCTTGGTAGAAATCATCAAAACTAACTTTTTTAGTAATTTTATTATCATTATTTGTAGATCTTTTAGGATTTCTTCTTGGTAAATTATTTGTTTTTTTAATATTAAATCCAAAACACTGTCTTTTATTTGAATTAATATTATCTTTTTCAATATTTTTTTCAATATTTTCTTTAATCATATCTTCTGTTACATTTAAAATTCTTGTTTCTAATCTTGAAAGTTCTCCTAAAATATAATAAATATAAGCATATTGAATTAGTGTAATAATTGAAAATATTACTGTAATATTTACTAATTTATTATCAAAATTAATATTGTTAAATAGTTCTAATGATTTATTATTAAATAGAATAATAGTTTTTACTAAAATATTATAATATTCTAAAATATTATTATAATCTGTAAAGTTATTGTAATTAATAAAACTCATGTTCATTATTATTATCTTAATAATAATAATATAAAGATAATCATTTTTTTTAATATATACTAGATTTTTTGTTTTTTTATAAATTTAGTTTTAATATTTATATTTAAAAAAATTAATATTATAATTACATATAATATGAAAAAATTTATAACACCATATATATATAATTATGCTAAAAAAATAATGCCAAAAATATCGGAAACAGAAGCAGCTGCACTAAATTCAGGTACTGTATCTATTGATGGTAATATTTTCAATGGTAATTTAAAAATTAAAGATTTAATTAATAAATACAATATTGAATTAAAAAACGATGAAAAAAATTTTCTTAATAATGAAACTAATAAATTATGTGAAATTTTAGATAATCATGATATTGAAACTAAACAAAATTTATCACCTTCTGTATGGAAATATATTAGAGATAATAAATTTATGGGACTTGTTATATCTAATAAATTTGACGGATTACAATTTAGTGCCCACGCGCATTCAAAAATTGTTGAAAAAATTGCATCACGTAATGGTGCAGCAGCTGTAACTGTAATGGTACCAAATTCACTTGGTCCTGGAGAATTATTATATCATTATGGAACAAAAGAACAAAAAGCATATTATCTACCTAGATTAGCTAAAGGATTAGAAATACCTTGTTTTGGTTTAACAACATCAAAATCAGGATCAGATGCAGCATCAATGTACGATGAAGGAATCGTTATAATGAGAAATAATGTATTAGGTATAAATGTTACATTTTCAAAAAGATATATTACATTAGCGCCCGTTGCATCTTTAATAGGTTTAGCATTTAAATTAAAAGATCCAAATAATTTATTAAAAAAGGGAAAGGAAGGAATAACAGTTGCACTTATATCTAATTCTACACCTGGTATTAATATTGGTAATCGTCATAATCCTTTAAATATAGGATTTATGAATGGTACAATAAGTGGTAATTCTGTGTTCATTCCAATTGATTCTGTAATTGGAGGTGAAGAAAAATGTGGTTATGGTTGGAATATGTTAATGGAATGTTTAGGTGAAGGAAGAGGTATATCATTACCCGCATTAGCAGTTGCAACATCAAAATTATGCACGTATGGTGTAGGTGGTTATGCGCGTATTAGAAAACAGTTTAATATTCCAATTGCTGAGATGGAAGGTATAAAAGAAAAATTAGCAGAAATAGCAGTTAAAAATTATCAATTAATTTCAGCACAAGCTCTTTTTAATTCTATTATTGCAAATAATGAAAAACCGCCTGTTTTGTCCGCCATTATGAAATATCAATGTACTGAATATGGTAGAATAAGTATTAATCATGGCATGGATATATTAGGTGGTGCTGCTATTTCAAAAGGACCAATGAATTATTTAGCATCAGCATATACTGCAATGCCTATAGCAATAACTGTTGAAGGTTCAAATACATTAACAAGATCATTAATAATATTTGGACAAGGATTAAATCGTTCTCATCCGCATTTATTAAATATAATTAAAACAATACAAGATGGTAATAATATAGATGAATTTCATAAAAATCTTATTAAAATTATAAAACATAGTATTTCTAATTTGAAAACATCATTATATTATTCTATTTATTTAAAATTATATAATAAAAAAAATAATAATATAACAGAATATTATCAGCATCATCTAAATAGAGTTGTTTCTAATTTTGCATTAACATCTAATATTGCATTATTAATGGGTGGTAAAATTAAAACAAATGAATATATATCTGGTAGATATGCTGATATTTTAAGTAATATTTATATGGGATATGCTTGTTTATGGTATTATGAAAAAAATAAACATATAAGTAATATTGATAAACTATTAGAATCTAGTATGAATTATCATTTTAATAATATACAAAATTCTACATATGCTATTTCTAATAATTTTCCAATACCAATAATTGGTTCATTAATTAAAATATTTACTTATCCATTTGGTGATAATTATTACCCTCAAAAAGATAAATTAACAAGTGAAGTAGCTAAATTAATATCTACACCTAATTCAGTAAGAGATTTATTAACCGAAAATATATTTATATCTAATGATGTAAATGATAGATTAAATCAAATAGGTAAAGGTATTCAAATTTCTTATGATGCAGATATTATAAGAAAAAAATTAAAAAATAATGAAGTTATTACAGAAAATGAAAAAAAAATTATATCCAAAGCAGATAAATTAGCAGATAAAATTATTCAAGTAGATTCATTTGAAAAAATTGGTGATATACATTAATTATTCTATAATTGAATTTATAAATCCTTTTAGTTTTATTTTTCAAAATTTCGCCTTTATTTGTGAAGTTCTTATATTATAAGCAGAATTTGTAGATAAAAATGCTACAGTACTCCAATCAATATTTTTAAATTTAATTAAATTCGCTTTTTTATCTTTATTAAAAACAATTCCATAACCTTTTTTATTTGGTAATTCTTCAAATTTTTCATAATATATCATATTATCTTTTCCATAACATGTAGATGGTATATAAATATCGCATTTATTAAACATTTTTACATTTCTTGTAGATGATGATGTTCCTCCATCAGATAATGAATATATTTTTAAAATTGTATCATCATTATCTTTTATTTTATATTTTATATTTTCGTGATATTTAGACCAGATTTGAAATATACATTCTATTTTTATTTTTTTACCATTAGGCTCTTCAAAATTAGAATTTAATTTTTCACTATAAATTAAATTAAATCCTTTTACTCTTTTACGAGGCACGCCTTTTCCATCACTTTCAAATAATTGTGGTAAAATAAAACATACATAATCTGCAAATTTATTTGCATGTAAAATAAATTTTAAAGCCAATTGTCCTCTTAAACCAAATGGTGGATTACCAATTACTATATATTTATTATTAATATTATTTGGTAACCAATTCAGAAAATCATGTTTTATTATTTCATCATTTTTTGGTTCTATATCTATACCTATTCTTCTATCTGATGGTAATATATTCAAAAAATTTCCATTTCCTGCAGATGGTTCAATATATATATATTCTTTTTCATTTTCATTATATTCAGTTAAAATTTCTAATAATTTATTATAACATTTTTCAGCAGTTTCTTTTGGTGTAAAAAATTGATCCTTTTCTTTATATGAAAATTTTGTATAATCAATATCTATATTTGCAATTCTCATTAATTCAAAAGTATATAATTTAGGAACATTTTTCAATTCTATCCATCTTTTTATTGTTCCTTGTGCGATATTTAATTCATCGGCAATATTTTTTATATTTTTTTCTTTTAAAATATTATGTAATATATTTAATAAATTATTATCATTTAAAGTCATTATTTCTATAATAATAATAATAATTATATCATTTTTTATTAAGATATGAATAAATATTTAGATATAATTGTTACACAAAATGCATGGAAAAAAATTTTTGAAATTTCAAAAACAAGTAATATTAATAATTTTTTATTATCAGCAAATAGTGGTGGCTGTAATGGTTTTAATTATGATTTTAAAACAATTGATTCAAATAAATATAAGGATATTATTAATAATAATAAATTTAAAACTACAATTATAAAAAAAAATAATAAAAATATATTAATTGATCCAAAATCTGAATATTTACTTTGTGGTACTAAAATTGATTATATTTTTGAAAATTATTCAAAAGGTTTATTTGAAAATAAATTTCTATTTATTCCTAATAAAAGTTTTGCTACTTCTTGTGGTTGTGGTACTTCATTTTCTATTAAGTAATTTTTTTGGTTTGTTTTTCTTTTTCTTTTTATACATATATGGTCTCTTAGGTGGTTCTTCTTCATCTTCATTTTCCAAATTATTGTTTATATTTTTAACAAAATTGAATTCTTCTACTAATATATTTTTTAATTTATTTAAACTTAATAATAATATTTCATCTTTTTTTATTTTTTTTATTATATTTTCTAAAATTTTAATTGCATATTCTTTTGTAATTTTAAACATTAATCTTTTTTTTTATTAAATTATCATTTTTTTAATAACCTCTTACTAATAATCTTTCATTATTAATTCCTATTGGATCATTCGAATTTATTGGAATATTTGCTGATAAACCTTTTTCATTTTGTTTCACTGCCCAATTATCAATACTATTTGAATTATTTGGAATACAATATAATGTTCCGCCAAATATTAATAAATATTCTTTTTTACATTCATTTTTATTTTGAATAATATATAAATTGGAAAATCTTTTATTATAATAAGTATTTATTAAATTAAACATCTATATAATAATTATATATAATTTTTATATATATATTTTAATAGAGCATATTTTAAATGATTTTAAATTTTAATACAAAAAAAATATTTAATATTTTCTTAATTAGTTTATTATTTATTACACTATTATTTTCGTGTATTATTATATTATCAAATAGTGATGATTTAAATAATAATATTAATAATTCTATTATTATAATATTATTATTCTTTATAATTATCAGTTTTTATCATATTATGTCTGCAAATATTAATAAAAGTTCTATTTTAAATAAATATGATAATGAAAAATTTATTAATTATGAAAATATTAATACTCAATTATATGATAATAATTACTATCTAAATTATAAAGATAATATTAAAACTAATATTTATAATCAAAATAGTTATAATTATAATAAAAAAAATACTTTAAGTAAATTAAAATCTGATACAGAATCTTATACAAAACCTAATACAGAACCTGATACAGAACCTGATATAGAAGTTGAAAATAACATTCAAAGCAATATAGAAATAGAAAATAATGATATAGAATTTAATAATAATAATAACATGGATATTAATTATGATAATGATAATAATAAAGTTGAATACAATATAAATAATGATGAAAATATTATTGACATTTATGATAATGATAATGATATAGATGAAGATTCCTTAAACTTATATGAATGATTTATTATATTATTATTAAATAGAGTAATTATATGTACGGATATCGTGATACACCAGAAATTTTAATAATACCATTGTTAACATATTATCTTATATTTTTTGTATTATTCTTTCTATTTACTTTATTCTCTACTAGTAAATTTACATTAATTAAATTACTATTTATAGCAATATTTGGATTAATTATTACAATACCTTTAACTATAATAACAAACTATTTTTCTAAAAATGCATATGTTACTTTTAAAGAGGAAGTTGAAGAGGGGGAGAAAATCAATAGAATTAATGGTATAGCTTCTGCAAAAAATACTATTAAACATAGATTAGGTCCTAATGCTAAAATTAAAATTATTGGCAATATGGTTATTGGAACAATTGATAATAATTTAAAAGAAGAATTTACCGATTTACAATCATCAGATGATGAATTTGCAAAACATTTACAATCATTTGATTGTGAATATGAAACATCTTATTGTGATCCGCCATTTATAAAAAAAGTATCCAAACAATTATTAAAATTATATCCTGATGGTATCGGTAATATTACTATTTTGGTAAAAGATATTAATACTGAATCTTGTAGTTTATTATTAACAGGTAGTCCAGATAAAAAATCTTGTAAAAAATTATTAGAAAAAGGAAAAAAAGACGGTCATTTTGAGCTTAAAGTACCAAAGCATTTGCTTTATGAACCAGATCCCGATGAACCACCAATTGTTTTTGAACCAGATCCCAATGAACCACCAATTGATTTTAACTTTGATGAGTTTCCAGGTGATGAGTTTCCAGGTGATGAGTTTCCAGGTGATGATGAGTTTCCCAATGATGAGTTTCCCGGTGATGAGTTTCCCGATGAACCATCAATTGATTTTGAACCAGATCCTGATGAACAACCAATAGATTTTGAACCAGATCCCGATGAAGTACCAATTGATTTTCAACCTTATCCGAATGCTGATGTAAAAAATATATTACATAAATTTGATCTTAATAATGACGGATTATTAACATATGATGAATACAAATATGTGGAATATTATATGAATAATACACCAGACCTTAATAGATTAAATAAACCAATTGTAAAATTATATGAATTAAATAGAATAAAAAGACTAAAAAATATTACAATTAAATTGGAAAAAGACATATCTAAATGCGAAATAGAAGGAAAGAGATGTTACGTTGAAAATAATAAAATAAATATAGATATTTTATATAATGAAATTATACTTCCTTGGATAATGAAAGATACAGAAGAACAAAAAATAATAAGAGATAGATATTTAGTTAAATTAAGTAAATTTATTGATATTAATTATAATAAAAAAATATTTAAAGATTCATTTATTATAGACCGTTCTTATACCCCTCTCCCTTCTCCTCCTGACTACTACGATCGCCCTCACCGCCCTCGCCTCCTGCACGACGATACAGATGCTGATGTGGCTGCAAAACTTTTGGCGGCGGCAGAGAGAGAGAGAGAAACGAGAATCATTGAAAATGAATTAAAAGAGGTTGATGAAGAAGTTGATGAAGAAGTTGATGAAGAAGTTGATGAAGAAGTTGATGAAGAAGTTGATGAAGAAGTTGATGAAGAACTATATGAGGAAGCAGATGAAGAAGAAATTGAATTTGAAGAAAATAGTGATAGCGATGAAGAAGAAGATTATAATTTTAATCCATTTGATATGAAAGGAATTAATAAAGAAGAATTAAAAAATATTTCATTACCACAAGATGTTAATACAACTGATCCTACACAATTAGATACAGAAAGTATGAAGAAAATATTAGAAGTTTTATGATAAAAATATATTGTTATTTTTTAAGATAATATTAAAAATGGAAGAAATAGTATTAATATTATTTGTAATATTACTAGTAGTTATATTAATTGGATTAATTATATATTCATTAATAACTGGAATAAAATATATAATAGATAGTATTAAATATTCAAAAAATGAAAGAAGAGCACAGGAATTAAATGATTTAGCAATTGCAGAAATGAAAAATAAATTAGAAATTTATGATAATATTGAAAATTTTAGTATAAAAGACTTAGCTAATAAATCAAATAAAAAAGCGATATCAAATATGCGAGAAGATTTAAATATATTTTTTTAATTATTTTTATTAATATTATTGAAATCAATAATTTTATCACATATTTTTAATGTTTCAATTCTATGTGATATAATCATTATAGTCATATTATAATTATAACTAATATTACTTAATATTGATAATAATTTTTTTTCATTTATAATATCCAATGCAGAAGAAGGTTCATCTAATAACAATATTTTAGGTTTTTTCATAATTGCTCTGCATATTGCAATTCTCTGTTTTTGCCCTCCTGATAATTTTTCATAAGTTTCATATAAATTATTTATATCAGGTATTAACTGTAAAATAATATTGTATAATTTAATATCATAATTGTTTAAATTAAAACCTAATATATTTTCATTAATTGTTCCTTCTAATAATTCTGGTTCTTGACCGACATATGTTATTATATTATCATAATAATGATTTCTATCAAAAGTTTCTATAGGTATATTATCAATTAGAATCGAACCACTGTATTTATTATAAAGTCTTAGTAATAATTTAAAAAACGTACTTTTACCAATACCAGAATATCCGCTAATACCTGTAACAGCAAATGGAGTAATATTTAAATTTAAATTTTGAAAAATTTTTTTATTATTAGGATAAGTGAATGACAAATTTTTAATTTTTATTGATGGAATGCATTCATTAATATCATTATATTTATAATTACCCCAATATATATTGTCAGATGTAGTATTAAATAATTCTTTTATTTTTTTTAAAGGCAGTTTATTTTTTACAAAATCTCTTTTAACAATAGTAAATTCTCTAATTATACTATTAATTTCATTTATATATAGTATAAATTCATAAATTAAATTATAATTTATGTTAAAATATACACCAATATATATTAAAATAATTTGGAGAGAATTATTTAAAGTATTTGTTACTAAAAAACTAATACCATAATAAAAAGCTTCTTTATTTTTATAAAAAATTAGTTTATTATATAAATTATCCATAATATTTTTGAAATTATTTTCTAATCCCATAGATCTATATGTTATTATTTTATTTACATAATCTGCTGTTATTTTTTTTTCTTCAATTTCAATATTATTAACATTATCAACACTTTTTTTATAAAAATGTGTTTCATAGCATTCTTCTATAATAAATTGAATTGATGATAAAATAAGTAATATTATATACATTGTAAATGATTTTTTTATTAAAATGTAAGAAACTACACATAATTGAACTGTATTGCGCACAGACATATTTAAAAATATAGTATAAAGATCGGCTACTTTTTTAGCATCTGATGTTAAAATATCAATGGTTTGTGTTTCATCTGTTTTATAAAAAAAATTTAAATTTTTACCAAACAATTCAAGTATGATATCTTTTTTTAACTTAGTTGCTATTAAATGTATATATTTTGTAAATATATATCCTCTTAAACCAGCAAAAATAGTTCCAGAAAATTTATATAATATGAAAGAATAAATTAATTTTTCTAAATTATCTTCATTTTTATTATCATTTAATAAAAATTTAACAACTTTTGTATATATAATAGGTGTATATGATAATATATATGATGATATACTACCGCTTATTAATCCATATAAAATAGGTAGTTTAGAATTTTTATAATATACTAAAATATCAAATTTATTATTAGTATTATTATATTTAATTAATGTATTATTTTGCATTTAATAATATTATTAAATTATTAAATTCTTAACTGATTTTAAAATTATAATTTCGATAAGTATAAATATTTATTAAATTTTTTATCTGATATTAATATTTTTTGATTATCTGGATGGATATCTTCATTTTCATAAATTTTTTTTTTAATTGTTTCTATATTATCACTTTCGTTCAGTTCATATATAATTGATTTACCGTTAGAATTTTTAAGAATAACGTGCATTACTTAATATTATTTTAGTATTATTATATTAAGTATAAAAATAATAAATATATTTTCACTTATATCCACCTCTTAATCTTAGAACTAAATGAAGAGTTGATTCTTTTTGAATATTATAATCTGCTAATGTTCTACCATCTTCTAATTGTTTACCTGCAAAAATCAATCTTTGTTGATCTGGTGGA